>JABAOF010002119.1_pt1 | contig 164453 bp, 155 predicted proteins | sample 7062171 | NCBI WGS metagenome assembly JABAOF01 (sample SAMN14538628, study PRJNA623070) | marine sediment metagenome | biome: marine biome [ENVO:00000428]; feature: marine pelagic biome [ENVO:01000023]; material: deep marine sediment [ENVO:00002113] | place: India: Gulf of Khambhat ... | reverse complement strand
GAATGGCGTAACGATGGCCACACTGTCTCCACCCGAGACTCAGTGAAATTGAAATCGCTGTGAAGATGCAGTGTACCCGCGGCAAGACGGAAAGACCCCGTGAACCTTTACTATAGCTTTGCATTGGACTTTGAACAGATCTGTGTAGGATAGGTGGGAGGCTTTGAAGCAGGGGCGCTAGCTCTTGTGGAGCCAACGTTGAAATACCACCCTGGTGTGTTTGAGGTTCTAACCTAGGTCCGTTATCCGGATCGGGGACAGTGCATGGTGGGCAGTTTGACTGGGGCGGTCTCCTCCCAAAGAGTAACGGAGGAGTTCGAAGGTACGCTCAGACCGGTCGGAAATCGTGCTAATAGTGCAATGGCATAAGCGTGCTTAACTGCGAGACTGACAAGTCGAGCAGGTGCGAAAGCAGGTCTTAGTGATCCGGTGGTTCTGTATGGAAGGGCCATCGCTCAACGGATAAAAGGTACTCCGGGGATAACAGGCTGATACCGCCCAAGAGTTCATATCGACGGCGGTGTTTGGCACCTCGATGTCGGCTCATCGCATCCTGGGGCTGAAGCCGGTCCCAAGGGTTTGGCTGTTCGCCAATTAAAGCGGTACGCGAGCTGGGTTTAAAACGTCGTGAGACAGTTTGGTCCCTATCTGCCGTGGGCGTAGGATATTTGAGGGAGCTGCTCCTAGTACGAGAGGACCGGGGTGGACGAACCTCTGGTGTTCCAGTTGTCACGCCAGTGGCATTGCTGGGTAGCTATGTTCGGAAGAGATAACCGCTGAAAGCATCTAAGCGGGAAACTTGCCTCAAGATGAGATCTCACTGGAGCCTTGAGCTCCCTAAAGGGCCGTCGAAGACTACGACGTTGATAGGCTGGGTGTGTAAGCGCAGTAATGCGTTGAGCTAACCAGTACTAATTGCCCGTGAGGCTTGACCATATAACTTTGATGTCACCATCAAAGGCAAATGCAACGATATGCCATCGTTGTTCGCAATCAAATGACACGCTGATGTGATCCGCCCCGAAAGAAGGCCGATCCGACTCTATGAATTCGCCTGGCTGAGCAACAAGCAGCCAGGATACCCGTTATGCCTGACGACCATAGCAAGGTGGCCCCACTCCTTCCCATCCCGAACAGGACAGTGAAACGCCTTTGCGCCGATGATAGTGCGGATTCCCGTGTGAAAGTAGGTCATCGTCAGGCTCTTATCCCTCAACCCCCCTCCGCGAAACGGTGGGGGGTTGTTTTTTTGGCTCCGGCCGGAGAAAAAGTGCTCGGCGTACGCTGGAATTTAGTGGTTGAGAATCCAGTCGCCCGCCATCACCAAGGCCCCCGTTTGACTCAGGTCCTTCAGCACGGCTTCGAGTATTTCAGGCGACGATTGCTTCCTATCAATGCTGGCGATTCGCGTGAAGTAATCGGAGCAATCGAACCACGTTTGTAATTCCTTTCGCTGAATTCGTTGCAATTCAAGTAGCTTGAATTTGACTAACACCTTGAGCGCGTGCCATCGATGTTTGGCGGGGTCGCTCCTGAATTGCAGTAGCCGGCTGCGGGCGCGGCCGAGCGCAGTTGGAATCTCCAAGTCTTGAAACGGGGGGCCATGCCCTGGGATGACGACTGATGGCGCCAGTGCTTCAATGAGATCCAGCGTGTCCGCCACCTCATCAAACGCGTCGGCACCATCGAGTTCAGGGAACACGACGCCGAAGCCGTTTTGCCATAAGGCGTCACCTGAGATCAGAATGCCTCGACTCGACTCGTGCAGAAGAATGGCGTGGGGGTCGTGCCCTGGCGCCGCGTGCGCCGTCCAATGCAGGCGCCCAATCTGGAGCCGATCACCTGGCTGGATGAGATCGTCGTAGTCGAAGCGTGGACAGAACTGCCCCGTCGGCACATAGGTCAAGGCGACCGGATCCCATTCGCGAACCGCTGCCGCCTGCCCAGGAGGAATGCCGATGCGCACCTGCGGCCAAGCGTGACGGAGAGCGGCGTTTCCGCCGCAATGGTCGCTGTGCAAGTGGGTGTTCACCACGCGTGCAAGCGGCAGGCCCTCGAGCGCCTCGCGAATGAGGGCCACGGTCTGGTCGGCGTGCTTGGCGTAGCCGGTATCGACGACCAAGCCGTCTGTTTCCCCGCGCATCACGACGTTGTTGGCGGACAACCAGCCACGTTCAAGAACCGTGATGCCAAGGTCCGCGAGTCGTGCGCCAACTGTCGGTTGCAGTGCTGGTGTGATGGGCGTCGTCATGCGCGATTGTGTGACGGGCAGGCCCGTCAAGGGTTCGAACGGGAGAGCTCGTCGGCGAGGCGGTGGCAGGCGTCTGTCAGCGGAGCGTCAAACAGGGTGTCGATCCATTGCGCCTCCCGTTGCGCGATGGTCGCCAAGAACGACGAAGCGTCGCCAAGCGCGGTGAACGCATCGAAGCCGCTCTCCAGAAAGTGCTGCAAAGCATCCAGGCCCGCCGCATTGGCGGGCTTGCGCATCATGCGCAGACCCAGGCGCAGCGAGCGCATTCGGGTCAGCCGCTGCAATTCGGCACCCATGTGTTGCACGACGGCCAACTGGCGTTCACGCTCCCCGCGGGCGCCACAACGGCGCCAGGACACGACGTAGCGCTCAGCGTTGCTGGTGTCCGCAGGAAGGTCCTGCCAGTGGCTGGCCAAGGCATGGTCGAGTGTTTCGGTGAGCGCATGCATTTCCGCCAGGTCCACCGCGAGTTGACCGACGGCGGCGGGAAAGAGGTGTTCAATGGCGCCGGCGATACGTCCGAACTGCTCATCCCGATGAGAGAAGTCGTGTTCACCGTACAACTCATCAAGAAAGAACCGTACCGCGGGCCGGGTGCGAGTATGGCCACTGAGGTCGCTGTACGTGCCCTGAAATCGTTGGGCCTGGAGTCGCTTCACGGCGTGAACCGCCGCCAGCCGATCGGCGTCCGCGGCTTGCGTGCGCAGACTAGCCACCTGTTGAAGGTGGTGACGGATTCGGGCAGCGAAGCTGTTGTGGGATGTCATGGCGAGAACCCGGCGTTATCAGCGGCGATGAGGGCCGATGACGTGAGATAGTTGGCGCATGCACGAAGCGATGCCACATCCTACCCCCCGATCAGTGCTGGCCGACCTGCAACGCATGCTGGTGATCGGAGGCGTGCTGGCCTTGCTGGGCGCCGCGGTGCTATGGGGCAAAGGGCACCCGGTCGCAGCGCTGCTGGTGGCGATCGTGGTCTTGTTCGGATACGCAGGGGCGCTGGGCCTTGAGTTCGCGCTGGCGGCATGGGTGAATCGGCGTGAAGCGGCCGCCACCACGACGCTGGGCGCCTGGTGGCGCGCCTGGTGGCGGGAGGTGCGCGTGGCACCGCAGGTCTTCGCTTGGCGACAGCCGTTTCGCTGGCAGGCGCTGCCGGACAGCGAGGCTCCCCTGAAGGGCGCCGCGGTGGTGCTGGTGCATGGCTTCGTGTGCAACCGCGGGTTCTGGCTGCCCTGGTTGCGGGCCTTGCGCGAGCGAGGCACGGCGTACGCGACGGTCAATCTCGAGCCCGTGTTCGGTTCGATCGATGCCTATGTACCGCAGGTCGAGGCCGCCATCCGGCGGGCCGAGCGGCTTGGTGATGAGAAGCCTGTTCTGGTCTGCCACAGCATGGGCGGGCTGGCGGCGCGGGCCTGGCTGGCGGCGGACCCCCGCAACGCTGAGCGTGTACAGTGGCTGATCACCATCGGCAGTCCGCATCGCGGCACCTGGATCGGGCGTTTCAGTCGCGTGGCCAACGGCCGCCAGATGCGCGTGGACTGCGACTGGCTGTGCCAACTCGCGGTGCGCGAGCGCGAACAACGCGGCGATTCGCCATACGCGCAGTTCGTTTGCTGGTACGCCGACACCGACAACATCGTCTTTCCGGCGTCCACCGCCACACTACCCGGTGCCGACAACCGGCTGGTGCCGGGCGCGGCCCACGTGGACCTGGCGTTTCACCCCAAAGTAATGGGCGAGTCGCTGGCGATGCTGGCGTCGGCCGGCAGTTCGCCGAGCGAGCGCACGGACCCGTAGATCGGCGTGAAGTCGGGCGCCGTCATTTCGAAGAGTTGCTCGAAGCTCTCGATGACGAAGTAGGTGGCCTGGTAGTCGTCGATCTTGTAGCGGGTGCGCATGCAGCGCACCAGGTCGAGCGCGATGCGCTGCGCGCGCGGGCTGGTGACACTGTGGCGCAGCTCACCCGACGAGCTCAGGATGCCGGCGCCATACGCGCGCAGGCCCTGCGGCTCGCGGATCAAGCCGAATTCGATGGTGTACCAGTACAGGCGCGACAGCAGTTCGCCGGCGCCGAGGTCGTGCGCCTTCAACCCGCCTTGGCCGTAGCGTTGTACGTAGTCTGCGAACACCGGGTTGAACAGCAGTGGCACGTGGCCGAACAGGTCGTGAAAGACGTCGGGCTCGACGATGTAGTCGAACTCCTCCGGCGAGCGGATCCAGTCGGTGACCGGGAAGCGCCGGTGCGCCAGCAGATCGAAGAAGGGCCGCTCGGGGATCAGCCCCGGCACGGCCACGATCTCCCAGCCGGTGGCCGGGCGCAGGCGTTCGTTGATCTCGTCAAAGCGCGGGATGCGGTCGCGCACGCCCAGCGCGGGCAGAGCGTCGATGAAGGCCTGCGACGCCAGACCGGGAAGCAGGGCGCTCTGGCGCTCGTACAGCCGGCGGTAGGTGTCGTGGTCTGCCTCGGTGTAGGCCGCCCAGTTCTGTGGGCAGGTGTAGTCCTCGCGGGCGCGCGAATAGTCGCCGCGCGGCGGGCGCTCGCTGGCGCCGTAGACGACGGGTTCGACGGCCATGGTGGTCCCCGCGAAGCTCAAGCCTTCTGCAGCACGCCGCGGCGCATCTGATCGAGCTCCATGGTCTCGAACAGGGCCTTGAAGTTGCCTTCGCCGAAGCCCTGGTTGCCCTTGCGTTGGATGAACTCGAAGAAGATCGGGCCGAGCTGGTTCTCGCTGAAGATCTGCAACAGCAGTTCGCCGGGCGCGCCGTCCACGAGAATGTTGCGCTGCTTCAGCGCCTCGATGTCCTCGGCCAGGTTCGGAATGCGCTTGGGCAGCAGCTCGTAATAGGTCTCGCTGGTATTGAGCAGCTTCACGCCCGCCATCTGCAGCGCGTCCACCGTGTCGTACAGATTGGTCGAGCCCATGGCAATGTGCTGGATGCCCTCGCCGTGGTAGCGGTCCAGGTACTCCTGGATCTGGCCCGACTTCTCGTTGCCTTCTTCGTTGATGGGGATGCGGATCTTGCCGCAGGGGCTGGTCATGGCCTTGCTCTTGACGCCAGTGGCCTGTCCCTCGATGTCGAAGTAGCGCACCTCGCGGAAGTTGAACAGGCGCTCGTAGAAGTCGGCCCACTCGGCCATGCGGCCGCGGTGCACGTTGTGCGTGAGGTGGTCGATATAGGTGAGGCCATGGCCCACCGGGTTGAGCTCGGCTCCCGGCAGCGGTTCGAAGTCCACGTCGAAGAAGCCGATGTTGCCGATTTCGCCGTCCTTGGCGCCATTCTTGCCGCGCCAGCGGTCGATGAAATAGATGATGGAGTCGCCGATACCCTTGATGGCCGGGATGTTCAACTCACCGGGGCCGGCCTGGCCCGCATAGCCCCAGGCGCCCAGCGAGATGGCCCGTTCGTAGGCCGCCTTGGCATCCTTCACGCGGAAGGCGATGGCGCAGACGCTGGGCCCGTGCAGGCGGGCGAAACGCTGCGCGAAGCTGTCGGGCTCGGCGTTGATGATGAAGTTGATCTCGCCCTGGCGGTACAGGGTCACGGCCTTGTGACGGTGCCTGGCGATCGCCTTGAAGCCCATGCGTTCGAACAGCGCGCCCATGGCCACCGGGTCGGGTGCGGCGTATTCGATGAACTCGAAGCCATCGGTCCCCATCGGGTTGTCCCAGGTCTGAAAGGCGGTGGCGGAAGCGGGCAGGGCGGCGTTCATGGCGGTTCCTTCGTGGGTTCTGGGGATGGGCCACTGTATCGATGCAGCGTGTCACGATTCCGGCGTATTGGGGCGTGCCATTCGTCCAAGACGCAGGATTCATGCACAATGAACTTCATGGAAGCCTTGGATAAGCTTGATAGAGCCATCCTGCGCAGCCTGCAGGCAGACGGACGCGCCACCTACGACCAGGTGGCCGAGACCGTGGGCCTGTCGGCCAGCGCCGTGCTGCGCCGCGTGCGCCGCCTCGAGGAGGCGGGTGTGATCGCGCGCTACGTGGCCCTGCTGCGGCCCGAGGCCGTGGGCCTGGGCCTCACGGCCCATGTGAACGTGCGCCTGGAAAAACACGCCGAAGGCAACAAGCGCAACCCGATGGATGAGTTTCGGGCCAGTGTGATGGCCTGGCCCGAGGTGGTGGAGTGCGTGGCCCTGACCGGCGACATGGACTACCAGCTGCGCCTGGTGGTGGCCGACATGGCGGCCTATTCGCGATTCATGATGGACACCTTGCTCAAGCACCCCAGCGTGCAGGACTGCAAGACCAGCTTCGTCATGGACCGGGTCAAGAGCACCACCGCGCTGCCGCTCTGAGCGCTCGCTGCGCTTGCGGCCGATCCCCGGGCGTGCCAAGCTTGGGACTTTCGCCCCGCACCACCGCGTCTCGATGGCCACGCCCGCTCCCAAGACCCCGCGCGACGCCCGTGCCGACACGGCCACGGTGCCCATTCGTGCGCTTGACGATGGCCACCGCGTCCAGATCGCGCAGCATCTGCTCTCGCTGGACCAGTCCGACCGCTACCTGCGCTTCGGCTACGCCGCCACCGATGAGCAGATCCGACGCTACGCCGAGCGCATCGACTTCGACCGCGACGCGGTCTTCGGCATCTTCAACCGGCGCCTGCACCTCATCGCCATGGCCCACCTGGCGTTCTCGGTCGACCCCCAACTGCGCACCTGCGCCGAGTTCGGCGTGTCCGTGTCCAAGGCCTCGCGTGGCAAGGGCTATGGCAGCCGCCTGTTCGAGCGCGCCGTCGTGCATGCGCGCAACGAGGGCGTCTCCCAGCTCTTCATCCACGCCCTGTCCGAAAACACGGCCATGCTCAAGATCGCGCGCAACGCGGGCGCCGTGCTCGAGCGGGCCGGCTCCGAGACCGAGGCGCACCTGCGCCTGCCGCCCGCCGACTTCGATTCGCGCGTCAGCGAGATGCTCGGTGAGCAACTGGCCGTGACCGACTACCACCTGAAGGCCCAGGCCAAGCAATTCTGGGGAGTGATCCGCCTGCTGCAGGAGATCCGCCAGGGCGTGCGCGACGCCCGCGACCGCGTGCGCGGCTGAGAGGTCGCGCCGGCCGTGTCGCCGGCTTGCGTGGGGTTTGGCCCTTCAAACCCATGGGGTATCCTTGCCCGTTGTTACAACCACCGTCCTCCCCAGTGGCCGACCACCCACCCAGTAGCGGGCCGCAGCGCGGCCTGCGGCTTCCCGACAAACGCGGATTCCTGCAAAAGCTCGCCGAGTTCCTGCACCCCGGGCCGGACTCCAAGGACGAGCTGATCGAGACCCTCGCCGACGCCGAGGACAACGACATCATCAACGCCGAATCGCGGGTGATGCTCGAAGGCGTGATCCGCATCGCCGACATGACCGCTGGCGACGTGATGGTGGCTGCGCCGCGCATGGACATGATCGACATCGACGCGCCCTACGACGCGCTGCTGCACCTGGTGATCGACACCGCGCACTCGCGCTTCCCGGTGTACGAGGGCGAACGCGAGAACATCATCGGCATCCTGTTGGCGAAAGACCTGCTCAAGCTGCAGCGTTCGCCTTCGCTCAACATCCGCGCCCTGCTGCGTCCGGCCACCTTCGTGCCCGAGAGCAAGGGCCTGAACGACCTGCTGCGCGAGTTCCGCGGCAACCGCAACCACCTGGCCATCGTCATCGACGAGTTCGGCCGCGTGGCCGGCCTCATCACCATCGAGGACGTGCTCGAGGAAATCGTCGGCGAGATCGAGGACGAGTTCGATGTCGACGAAGACGCGGGTGACATCTTCGCCCTGGCCGACAGCACCTGGCGCGTCAGCGGCGACACCCCGATCGAACGCCTCAACGAAGCCTTCGAACTCCACCTGTCCGACGAGGACTTCGACACCATCGGCGGTCTCATCGCGCACACCATGGGCCACGTGCCCAAGCGCGGCGAGGTGCACGAACTCGAGGGCCTGCGCTTCACTGTGCTGCACGCCAAGGGCGGCGCCGTGAAGTGGTTCAAGGTGGCGCCGGTGCCCACCGAACCCTGACTCCCCTTTCCCCTGCCCACGGCCCATGCGCAGCCTCTTCGGATCGCTCCACACCCCCTCGAGCTTTCATCCCATGACGCGCCGCCCCCCCGGGCGCGGGTCGCGGCTGGCGGGTTTCCTTTTCTTCTGGATCTGCCTGGCGGGCGGACTGGCCCAGGCCGCCGCCATCGCCTGGCCCACCGCGGCCTGGGCGCCACCGGGCCTGGCCTTGGGGCAGCCCAGTGGCTGGCTGCAGATCGTCTCGCTGGCCTTGCTGGTCTTCGCCTTGCAGTTCGCCACGCGCGTGGGCCAGGCCATGTGGCGCGGCTGGCTGTTCTCCACCGCCTGGCTGGCCGGCAGCTTCTGGTGGCTGTTCATTTCCATGCACACCTACGGTGGCCTGCCGGCCTGGCTGGCCGCGCTCGCCGTGCTGGCGCTGGCTGGCGCGCTGGCGCTGTACTACGCCCTCGCCGTGGGCTTCCTGTGCGCCTGGGCGCCCATGGCGCGCAGCGCGCAGGCCTTGATGTTCGCCTCCGCCTGGACCCTGGCCGAGCTCGCTCGCGGCCAGCTCTTCACCGGCTTCCCCTGGGGCGCGGGCGGCTACGCGCAGGTCGATCTGATGGCCCCCTGGGCGCCGCTGGTGGGTGTCTATGGCATGGGTTTCCTGTCGGCCATACTGGCCTATGTGCTGGCCTCCATCGTCACCGGCGCGGCGCAGGCCTTGCTGGCCTGGATGCGCAAGCCCGTGCGGCCGGTGCCCGTGCGCAACGCCGGCGGCGGGGTCTACGTGTCCACCCCCACACCCCGCGTGCAGGCGCGCACCTGGACGCCGTTGAGCCTGGCGCGTGGCGTGCTGAGCTGGCTGGTGGTGGTGTTGCTGGTGTGGAGTTGCCTCGGCGGTGGCGAGCGCTGGCGCGGCCTGGGTCAGGCCGAGACCGCCAGCACCGGCCCGCTGCGCGTGTGGCTGTTGCAAGGCAATATTCCGCAGGACCAGAAGTTCGTGCCCGGTACTGGCGTGGCGCAAGCGCTTGACTGGTACCCGCGCCAGATGCTGGAGGGTGTGGCCGCCGCCGGCGCTCGTGCCGACGGGCCGCAACTCGTGGTGGCGCCCGAGACCGCCGTGCCCCTGCTGCCCGAGCAACTCGGGGCGGCGTTCTGGCAACCGCTGCTGCAACCCATCGCCGATCAGACCGGCCCCCAGGCGGCGGCCGTGCTCACCGGCCTGCCCCTGGGCAGCCTGGAAGCCGGCTACACCAACTCCACCTGGGGCTTCACGCCCGCGGCCGCGCGCCGAGCGCTGGCCAACGCCCAGTCGCCCGAGGTGCACCGCTACGACAAGCACCACCTCGTGCCCTTCGGCGAATTCATCCCGCCCTTCTTCCGCTGGTTCACCCAGATGATGAACATCCCGCTGGGAGACTTCGCGCGCGGCGCGCTGCCGCAGCCGCCCTGGAGTTGGGCGGGCCAGCGCATCGCGCCCAACATTTGCTACGAGGATCTCTTCGGCGAGGAAATCGCCGCCGGCTTCGCCACCGCCGAGGGGGCGCCCACCGTGCTGGTCAACCTCAGCAATATCGCCTGGTTCGGCGACTCCATTGCCATCGACCAGCACCTTCAGATCTCGCGCCTGCGCGCGCTGGAGTTCGGCCGACCCATGCTGCGCGCCACCAACACGGGCGCCACCGCCGCCATCGACCACCGCGGCGTCGTCACGCACCAGTTGCCGCGCCTGGAGCGCGGCCGGCTGGAAGCGGTGGTGGAGGGCCGCAGCGGCCTCACGCCGTACGCGCAGTGGGCGGCGCGCTGGGGCCTCATGCCGCTGTGGGTGGTCTGCGGCGCGCTGCTGCTGGTCATCGCCTCGCTGCGCCACCTGGGCCGCCGGGGCGGACGCACGCGCCGCCGCTGAGTCACGGGCGGGCAAGACCCCGCCCCGTAAAATCGCGCATTCCTCCGGTGCCGCCGCCCGCGCGGCGCGCCGCGATCCCCGACAAGACCTTTCCTTCCGCCGGCCCGCGCGCGCGGGCCTCACGCGCATGTTGACCTTCCAGCAAATCATTCTCACGTTGCAGACGTACTGGGCCAACCAGGGCTGCGCCCTGCTGCAGCCCTACGACATGGAGGTGGGCGCGGGTACCAGCCACACCGCCACCTTTCTGCGCGCCATCGGTCCCGAGCCCTGGAAGGCCGCCTACGTGCAGCCCAGCCGCCGCCCCAAGGATGGCCGCTACGGCGAGAACCCCAACCGCCTGCAGCATTACTACCAATACCAGGTCGTGCTCAAGCCCGCACCGGCCAACATCCTCGAGCTTTATCTGGGTTCCCTCGAAGCGCTCGGCTTCGACCTGAAGAAGAACGACATCCGCTTCGTCGAGGACGACTGGGAGAACCCCACGCTGGGCGCCTGGGGCCTGGGCTGGGAGGTCTGGCTCAACGGCATGGAGGTGACGCAGTTCACCTACTTCCAGCAGGTCGGCGGCATCGACTGCCGTCCCGCCACTGGCGAGATCACCTACGGTCTGGAGCGCCTGGCCATGTACCTGCAGGGCGTGGACAACGTCTACAACCTCACCTGGACCGATGGCCTGAGCTACGGCGACGTCTACAAGCAGAACGAGGTCGAGCAGTCCACCTACAACTTCGAGCACAGCGACGCCGACTTCCTGTTCACCGCCTTCGCCGCGCACGAGAAGCAGGCGAAGCACCTGATGGCCGAACAACTGGCGCTGCCCGCCTATGAGCAGGTGCTCAAGTGCGCGCACAGCTTCAACCTGCTGGACGCGCGCGGCGCCATCAGCGTGACCGAGCGCGCCGCCTACATCGGCCGCATCCGCAACCTCGCGCGCAGCGTGGCCCAGAGCTACTACGAGAGCCGCGAGCGCCTGGGATTTCCCATGGCACCGCGCGAGTGGGTGGCCCAGATCGAGAAAAAGGCCGCCTGAGCCGGGAAGAGAAGAACAACGATGTCCGCACAGAACCTGCTCGTCGAACTCTTCGTCGAGGAACTGCCGCCCAAGGCGCTCAAAAAGCTCGGCGACGCCTTCGCCACCGTGCTGGCCAACAGCCTCAAGGCGCAGGGCCTGGCCCCGGCCGACGCGGCCGTGACGGCCTTCGCCTCGCCGCGCCGCCTGGCCGCGCACGTGGCGGGCGTGCTCGCCAAGGGCGTCGATGAGCCAACGAAAAGCAAGCTCATGCCGACGACCGTCGCGCTCAAGGACGGACAGCCAACGGAAGCCCTGCGAAAGAAGCTGGCTGGTATGGGGCGAGCCCATCTCGCCGACCTGTGGCCGCAGGCGGTTGACGGCCCCGACGAACTGGTCGTTGAAGGCGACGGGAAGGCTGAGGCCGTTTACTTGAAGAGTCTGGCGAAAGGTGTGTCGCTTGGCGCAGGGTTGCAGAACGCGCTTGACGATGCCATCAAGCAACTGCCCATTCCCAAGGTCATGACCTACCAGCTCGAGTCGGGCTGCGATCTGCCGGGCTGGGACAGCGTGCAGTTCGTGCGGCCCGCGCACGGCCTGGTGGCGCTGCACGGCGCCGACGTGGTGCCGGTGAAGGCGCTCGGTCTCGACGCAGGCAGCAGCACGCACGGCCACCGCTTCGAGGCGGCGGTGGATCCGGTCCCGCTGGCGAATGCCGACACCTACGCCGACACGCTCGCGAAGCGCGGTGCCGTGATCGCCTCCTTCGCCGAACGCCGCGCCGAGATCGTGCGCCAGCTCGCGTCCGCTGCCGAGCGGGTGGGCGGCGGTTGCCGGCCCATCGAGGACGAGGCCCTGCTCGACGAAGTGACCGCACTCGTCGAGCGCCCGAACGTGCTCGTCTGCGAGTTCGAACAGCAGTTCCTCGACGTGCCGCAGGAATGCCTCATCCTCACGATGAAGGCCAACCAGAAGTACTTCCCGCTGCTCGACGCCCAGGGCCGCCTGACCAACAAGTTCCTCGTGGTCAGCAACATCAGCCCCACCGACGCCAGCGCCGTGATCGGCGGCAACGAACGCGTGGTGCGCCCGCGCCTGGCCGACGCCAAGTTCTTCTTCGACCAGGACCGCAAGAAAACGCTCGAATCGCGCGTCGAGGGCCTGGGCAAGGTGGTCTATCACAACCAGCTCGGCACGCAGGGCGAGCGCGTGGAGCGCGTGCGCGCCATCGCGAAGGCCATTGGCCAGCAACTGGGGGGCGACGTGCTCGCCAGGCAGGCCGACACGGCCGCGCGCCTGGCCAAGACCGACCTGCTCACCGACATGGTGGGCGAATTCCCCGAGCTGCAGGGCGTCATGGGTGGCTACTACGCGCGCCACGACGGTCTGAGCGAAGACATCGCCTTCGCCATCGAGGACCACTACAAGCCGCGCTTCGCGGGTGACGCGCTGCCGCGCAACGCGGTGGGCACCGTGGTGGCGCTGGCCGACAAGCTGGAAACGCTGGCCGGCATGTTCGGCATCGGCAACCTGCCCACGGGCGACAAGGACCCGTTCGCGCTGCGCCGGCACGCGCTGGGCGTGGCGCGCATGCTCATCGAGGGCGCGCTGCCGCTGCAGTTCCACGAACTCACGCGCCTGGCTTTCTCCGTGTTCCCGGCCGGCCGCTTGCAGGACACCGTCGTACCGCTCGACGAATTCCTCATCGAGCGCCTCAAGGGGTACCTCAAGGACGGCGGCTATTCCGCAGCCGAGGTCGACGCGGCGCTGTACGCGCAGCAACTCGGTCTGTGGTCCACGGTGCCACGCCGCTTGGCCGCCGTGCGCGAGTTCCAGGCCTTGCCCGAAGCCCCGGCCCTGGCCGCCGCCAACAAGCGCATCGGCAACATCCTCAAGAAAGCCGACGAAGCCGGGGACAGCGTCAACGCCGACCTGCTCAAGGAGCCCGCCGAGCGCGCCCTGTTCGACGCCATGCGGGCCACCGTGCCCGGCGCCGACGCGAAGTTCGAAGCCGGCGATTTCACCGCCAGCCTGCAGGCACTGGCCGCGCTGCGCGCGCCGGTGGACGCCTTCTTCGACGGCGTGATGGTCAATGCCGAGGACCCCGCGCTCAAGGCCAACCGCCTGGCGCTTCTGCGGCAACTGCACCGCGCGATGAACCGCGTGGCCGATCTCGCGCGACTCGCGGCATGATCGCGGCATGAAGCTCCTCATCCTCGACCGCGACGGCACGCTCAACCGCGGCCGCGACGACAAGGTGGCGTCGCCGGACGAGTGGGAGCCGCTGCCCGGCGCGCTCGAGGCCGTCGCACGGCTCAACCACGGTGGCTGGCGTGTGGTGCTCGCCACCAACCAGTCGGGCATCGGCCGGGGCCTGTTCGACATGGCCTCGCTCAACGCCATCCACCTGAAGATGCACCGGCTGATGGCCGCCGCCGGCGCGCGCGTGGAAGCCATCTTCATCTGTCCGCACGCCCCCGAGGACGCCTGCGGCTGCCGCAAGCCCGCGCCCGGCCTGTTCCACCAGATCGGCGCGCGCTTCGGCGTGCCGCTGGCCGAGGTGCCGGCCGCCGGCAACTCGCTGCGCCACGTGCAGGCGGCGGCCGCCGCCGGTTGCGCCACGCACCTGTTGCTTACCGGCCAGTCGGCCGCGCTGGGCACCCAGGCCGCCGCGGCCATGCCCGGCCTGCCCCCGGGCACCCAGGTCCACGCCGACCTCGGCGCCTTCGCCGACTGGCTGCTGGCCCAGGTTCCGCCCGCGTCCAAGCTTCCCGCCTGAACAAGCCCGCATGATCGCCGTCAACTTCCTGCGCTCCGTCCTGCACCTGCTGGTGATGGTGATCACCGTGATTCCCTGGGCGCTGGTGGTCATCGCCGCCTCGCCGTTCGTGAGCAGCACCACGCTGTACTGGATGTGCGCCAACTGGCTGCGCGTGGCCGTGCACAGCGGCACCTGGATCCTGGGCATCCGCAACCGCGTCACGGGGTGGGAGAACCTGCCCGTGGGCAGCACCGCGCCGGCCGTGCTGCTGCTCAAGCACCAGTCCACGTGGGAAACCTTCGCCATGCCCACGCTCATGCCGCACCCGCTGGCCTACGTGTTCAAGAAGGAGCTGCTCTACGTGCCCTTCTTCGGCTGGGCCATGGGCCGCCTGGACATGATCCACATCGACCGCAGCAAGCGCACCCAGGCCTTCAACAAGGTGGTCGAGCAGGGCCAGAGGCTGCTCGACCAGGGCACCTGGGTGATCATGTTTCCCGAAGGCACGCGCATTCCGCGCGGCGAGAAGGGCACCTACAAGACCGGCGGCACGCGCCTGGCCGTGGCCACCGGCGCGCCGGTGATCCCCATCGCCGTCAGCTCGGCCAAGTGCTGGCCGCGCAAGGCCTTCATCAAGCGCCCCGGCGTGGTCGACTTCTCCATCGGCAAGCCCATTCCCAGCCAGGGCCGCGAGGCCGACGAACTCATGCGCGAGGTCGAGGCCTGGATCGAGGGCGAAATGCGGCGCCTCGACCCCGAGGCCTATCGCTGAACCGGCCATGCAGCGCTTCGTGCAGCTCGCGTTCGATCTGTTCGGTGCCGCCGAGCCCGAGCCCCCGCGCGAAGCGCCCGTCGCCACGCCGCCAGCCCCCGTCGTGTCGGTGGGCACCGATCACGCGCTGCCTCTGGCCGAGGTCTTTCAGCCCGGCACCTGGCACCACCCGCGCGCCAATCGCCTGGTGCGCCTGCGCGGCTGCGAGGTGGGCTACGAATTCCTGCGCGGCAAGCGCCGCACCATCGGCCTGAGTGTCGGCAATGAAGGCCTGAGCGTGCGCGCGCCGCGCTGGAGCACGCTGGGCGATGTCGAGGCCGTGCTGCAGGAAAAGGCCGGCTGGGTGCTCGACAAGCTGGCCGAGGCGCGCGAGCGCGCCGAACGCCAGGCCAGCTCCCGCATCCGCTGGGCCGACGGCACCGAGCTGCCGCTGCTGGGCGAAGCCGCGCGCCTGGTGCTCGACCCGGCGCATGGCTTTTCCGGTCGCGGCGGCGCCTTCGACGCGGCCACGCGCACGCTGAGCATCGGCCTGCCGCGCCACGCCAGCGAGGCGCAGATCCGCGACGCCGCGCAGGCCTGGCTCATGCGCCACGCGCGCGCCGTGTTCACGCAGCGGCTGGACCTCTTCGCACCGCGTGTGGGCGTGCAGTGGACGAAGCTGAGCCTGTCCAACGCCGACACGCGCTGGGGCAGCGCCAGCGCCGACGGGCGCATCCGCCTCAACTGGCGGCTCATTCACCTGTCGATGGACATGATCGACTACGTGGTGGTGCACGAGCTGAGTCACCTGCACCACATGGACCACAGCCCGCGCTTCTGGGACGTGGTGGCCAGCGTGATGCCCGACCACGCCGAGCGCCGCCGCGCGCTCAAGGACGCGGCGCTGCCCCTCAGCGAAGGCTGAAGCGCCAGACGCCGTCGTCGCCGCGCGTGCGGGCCAGCGTGCCCGCGTGCCACAGGCGGTTCATGTGCGCCACCGCTTCGCCCATGGCGAAGGTGGTCTGGTGCAGGTCCAGCTGGCGCTGGAACAGCACGGGCAGCGCGTCGAAGGCGCTCAGCGGCTTTTCCCGGCAGGCGGCGACCAGCTCGGCCAGGCGCTCCTCGTGGTGCGTGTGCAGCTGCTGGATGCGCTCGTGCAGGCCGGTGAACGGGCGGCCGTGCGAGGGCAGCACCAGCGTGTCCGGCGGCAGCGGCAGGAACTTGTCGATGGAGTCGAGAAAGAGTTTGAGCGAATCCGCCTCGGGCTCCTGCTCGTAGACGCTCACGTTGGTGGAGATGCGCGGCAGCACCATGTCGCCACTGATCAGCAGCTTCAGCGCCTCGCACCACAGGGCGATGTGCTCGGGCGCGTGGCCGTAGCCGCTGATGCAGCGCCAGTCGTGGTCGCCGATGCGCACCACCAGGCCGTCGATCAGGCGACGCGACTGCGCCGGCACGGCCGGCACCAGGTTCGGGTAGTAGCCCGCGCGCGCCCGCACCTTGTGCACGCTCTCGGGGTCCAGCAGGCCGTGGCTGGCGAAATAGGCCGCCGCCGCATCGCCGCCGAAGCCGGTGGTGGTCTGCGTCCCCAGGCGCGCCATCACGTAGTCGGTGGCGCTGATCCAGAGCCGGCAGTTCCACTTCTCGCACAGCCAGTGCGCCAGACCGATGTGGTCCGGGTGCATGTGCGTCACGATGACGCGCAGCACGGGCAAGCCATCGAGTTCGTGCTGGAACACCTGCTCCCACTGCGCCTTCGCCTCGTCGCGCGCGATGCAGCAATCCACCACCGTCCAACCCTCGCGCCCGTCCAGCGTGTCGCGCAGCAGCCAGAGGTTGATGTGGTCCAGCGCGAAGGGCAGGGTCATGCGGATCCACTTCACGCCGGCAGCCACTTCCAGCGCGCGGCCGGCCTCGGGCAGGGCGGTCCCCAGTGGGTAATGCAGTCGGGCTTCGAGCTGGTCGCGGGTAAGGCTCATGGCGTGGGGGGACGATTTCAGTAAGATGCGCGCGCCTTGACGTTGACGTAAACGTCAAGAAAAGGGCATTCTACGGAGCCCACGCATCCGCACCTGTCCGTCACCCGACACCGACCTCGGCACATGGCCACCAACCCCACCTACACCATCAGCGACCTGGCGCGTGAATTCGACCTGACCACGCGCGCCATCCGCTTCTACGAAGACGTGGGCCTGCTGCAACCGCTGCGCGAAGGTCCCGGTGGTCGCAACCGCGTCTACAGCGCGCGCGACCGCACGCGGCTCAAGCTCACGCTGCGCGCCAAGCGCCTGGGCCTCTCGCTCACCGAAGCGCGCGACATCATCGACATGTACGACAGCCCGCGCGACACGGGGCCGCAGCTGCGCAAGTTCCTCGCCGTGCTGGCCGAACACCGCCGCCAGCTCGAGGAGCAGATGGCCGATCTGGTGGCCAACCTGGACGAGGTGAAGACGCACGAGAAGGAGGCGCGCGCCCTGCTCAACAAGATCGAGCGAAAGGGCGCCTGAGCCGTTTCGGCCCGCCCGACCGTCGGTTTGACGTTTACGTAAACGTCAACCTAGAATCCGGGGCTGTCCAGTCTTTCGGCCCTCGCGGCCCGCACCGATGAGCACCCCCTTCCAGGCACAGGACCCGAACTTCGAGGCGCGCGTGCGCGACAGTTTTGCGCGCCAGGCCGCCATGGACACGCTGGGCGCCACCCTCGCCGAGGTGGCGCCGGGCCGCGTGGTCATCACGCTGCCCTGGGCCGCGCACCTCACGCAACAGCACGGCTTCCTGCACGCCGGCATGGTGTCCACCGCGCTCGATTCGGCCTGCGGCTACGCAGGTTTCTCGCTCATGCCCGCCGAGGCGGCCGTGCTCACCATCGAATTCAAGATCAACCTGCTCGCGCCGGCGCAAGGCGAGTCCTTCCGCATGGTCGGCACCGTCATCAAGCCCGGGCGCACCGTTACCGTGGCCGAGGGCCAGGCCTACGCCCTGCACCAGGGCAAGGAAAAGCTCGTGGCCACCATGGGCTGCACCCTCATGACCGTGCTCGGCCGCGAGAACGTGCGCGGCTGATCCCCACACACCATCGACACCAGGAGACACCCCATGACCTCATTGCCCGGCCTGAACTTCCAGCTCGGCGACGACATCGACGCGCTGCGCGACGCGGTGCGCGACTTCGCGCAGGCCGAGATCGCGCCACGCGCGGCCGAGATCGACCGCAGCGACCAGTTCCCCATGGACCTGTGGCGCAAGATGGGCGAACTGGGCGTGCTCGGCATCACCGTGCCCGAGGCCTACGGCGGCGCCAACATGGGCTACCTCGCCCACATGGTCGCCATGGAAGAGATCAGCCGCGCCAGCGCCTCGGTGGGCCTGAGCTACGGCGCGCACTCCAACCTCTGCGTCAACCAGATCAAGCGCAATGGCAACGACGCGCAGCGCCAGAAGTATTTGCCCAAACTCATCAGCGGCGAACACGTCGGTGCGCTGGCCATGAGCGAACCCGGCGCCGGCTCCGACGTCATCAGCATGAAGCTCAAGGCCGAGGACAAGGGCGGCTACTACCTGCTCAACGGCAGCAAGATGTGGATCACCAACGGCCCCGACGCCGACACGCTCGTGGTCTACGCCAAGAGCGAGCCCGAACTGGGTGCCCGCGGCGTCACGGCCTTCCTGATCGAGAAGGGCATGAAGGGCTTCAGCATTGCGCAGAAGCTCGACAAGCTGGGCATGCGCGGCAGCCACACCGGCGAGCTGGTGTTCCAGAACGTGGAGGTGCCAGCCGAGAACATCCTGGGCGGCCTCAACAACGGCGCCAAGGTCCTGATGAGCGGGCTCGACTACGAGCGCGCCGTGCTCACCGGCGGCCCGCTGGGCATCATGCAGGCGGTGATGGACAACGTGATCCCCTACATTCACGACCGCAAGCAGTTCGGCCAGAGCATCGGCGAGTTCCAGCTCATCCAGGGCAAGGTGGCCGACATGTACACCGTGCTGCAGGCCGCGCGCAGCTTCGCCTACACCGTGGCCAAGAACCTGGACATGCTGGGCAGCGAGCACGTGCGACAGGTGCGCAAGGACTGCGCCTCGGTGATCCTGTGGACCGCCGAAAAGGCCACCTGGATGGCCGGCGAAGGCGTGCAGATCTTCGGCGGCAACGGCTACATCAACGAGTACCCGCTGGGCCGCCTGTGGCGCGACGCCAAGCTCTACGAGATCGGCGCCGGCACCAGCGAGATCCGGCGCATGCTGATCGGCCGCGAGCTGTTTGCCGAAACCATGTGAAGGCGCGGGCGTCTCGCGGGCACGACAATCCATCCCCATGAACGACGATCTCCAACACCTGCTCGACCACAACCGGCGCTGGGCGGCCCAGGTCGAGGCCGAGCGCCCCGGCTTCTTCACCAGGCTCTCGCAGCAGCAGAGCCCGCGCTACATGTGGATCGGCTGCTCCGACAGCCGCGTCCCGGCCAACCAGATCACCGGCCTGGACCCGGGCGAGGTCTTCGTGCACCGCAACGTGGCCAACGTCGTGGTGCCCACCGACCTCAACTGCCTGTCCACCGTGCAGTTCGCGGTCGACGTGCTCAAGGTCGAGCACCTGATGGTGGTGGGCCACTACGGGTGCGGTGGCGTGCTGGCCGCGCTGCGCGACACCCGCGTGGGCCTGGCGGACAACTGGCTGCGCCACATCAAGGACGTGCGCGACAAGCACGCCGTCCTGCTGGCCGGCCTGCCGGAGGCGCAGCGCCACGACGCGCTGTGCGAATTGAACGTGATCGAACAGGTGATGAACACCGTGCAGACCACCGTGCTGCAGGACGCCTGGGACCGTGGGCAGAACGTCACGCTGCACGGCTGGGTGTATGGCCTCAAGGACGGCCTGCTGCAAGACCTGTTCATGACCGTGCGCGGCAACGACGACCTTGACCAGGCCTACCGCAAGGCCGTGGCCGAGGTCGGCTCGCGCCAGCGCTGAACCCGAACCCTCTCAGAACCAGGAGCACTCCATGTCCGACCCCATCGTCATCCTCGGCGCCGCGCGCACGCCCATGGGCGCCTTCCAGGGCGACTTCACCGCGCTGGCCGCGCACGACCTCGGCGGTGCCGCCATCAAGGCCGCCATCGAACGCAGCGGCGTCGATCCGAAAAGCGTCGACGAGGTGCTGTTCGGCAACTGCCTGATGGCTGGCCAGGGGCAGGCGCCCGCGCGCCAGGCCGCACTCAAGGGCGGATTGCCGCTGTCCACCGGGGCCGTCACGCTGTCCAAGATGTGCGGTTCGGGCATGAAGGCCACGATGCTGGCGCACGACATGCTCATGGCCGGCAGCGCGCGGGTGATGGTGTCGGGCGGCATGGAGAGCATGACCAACGCCCCCTACCTGCTGCAGAAGGGCCGCGGCGGCTACCGCATGGGCCACGACAAGATCTTCGATCACATGATGCTCGACGGCCTGGAAGACGCTTACGAACCCGGCCGCAGCATGGGCACCTTCGGCGAGGACTGCGCCGCCAAGTACAGCTTCACGCGCGAGCAGCAGGACGCCTTCGCCACCGCGTCCGTGTCGCGCGCCAAGGCCGCCACCGACAGCGGCGCCTTCGCGAAGGAAATCACCCCCGTCACCGTGAAGGACCGCAGCGGCGAGCGCGTGGTCTCCATCGACGAGGGCCCGGGCAAGATCAAGCTCGACAAGATCCCGGCGCTCAAGCCCGCGTTCAAGAAGGACGGCACCATCACGGCAGCCTCCAGCTCCTCCATCAACGACGGCGCCGCTGCCCTGGTCCTGGCCAAGGAATCCACCGCGAAGACGCTGGGCGCCAAGCCGATCGCGCGCATCGTGGGCCACACCACGCACGCGCAGGAGCCCAACTGGTTCACCACCGCGCCCGTCTACGCCACGCAGAAGCTGCTGGCCGCCACCGGCTGGAAGGTGGAGGACGTGGACCTGTGGGAGGTGAACGAGGCCTTCGCCGTGGTGCCCATGGCCCTGATGGCCGAGCTCAAGGTGTCGCACGACAGGCTCAACGTCAACGGCGGCGCCTGCGCGCTGGGCCACCCCATCGGCGCCAGCGGCGCGCGCATCCTCGTCACGCTCATCCACGCGCTGCAGGCGCGCGGCGGCAAGAAGGGCGTGGCCACGCTGTGCATCGGCGGCGGCGAAGCCACCGCCATGGCCATAGAACTGATCTGATCGGCGCACCGTGGCCACGGTCCTCGTCATCGGCGCGTCGCGCGGCATCGGCCTCGAATTCGTGGGCCAGTACCGCGAGGCGGGTGATCGTGTGATCGCCACGGCGCGCGACGACGCCGGCCTCGCGCGTCTGCGCGACCTCGGCGCCGAGGCCTTGCGTGTGGACGTGGCCGACCCCGCCAGCGTGAGCGGCCTGGCCTGGCAGCTCGATGGCGAGAAGCTCGACGTGGCCCTGTACGTGGCCGGTGTGTTTCCGCAAGGCAGCGCCGCGTCGCCGCCCACGCGCGAGGCCTTTGACCACGCCATGCACGCCAACCTGCTGGGCGCCATGCAGGTGATCCCGCAGGTGGCGCCGCTGGTGGAGGCCGCGCGCGGCCGCTTCGCCTTTCTCTCCAGCGCCATGGCGCAGATCGCCGGCGTGTCCGACAGCCGCGGCTGGGTGTATCGCGCCAGCAAGGCCGCGCTGAACATGGCGGTGGCCGCGGCCCAACACGACTACCCCGAGGCCGTCCTCGTCGCCCTCTCGCCTGGCTGGGTGCAGACCGACATGGGCGGTGCCTCGGCCCCGCTCACGCCCGAGCGCAGCGTGGCGGACATGCGCCGCACGATCGCGCGCCTCACGCCCCGCGAAGGCGGCCGCTTCATCGACCACGACGGCCGGCCCTTCGACGGCTGGTGAATCGAGGCTCCCATGATCCAGACCCTCGAACAGTTGCGCAGCCTCTACGCCGCCCCGGGCGAACGGGCGCGGCTCAAGCAGCTGTCGCACGTCGACATACACGCGCGCCGCTTCATCGCGCTCTCGCCCTTCTGCGTGCTCGCCAGCGGCGGGGCCAATGGGCGTCTGCTCGATGCTTCGCCGCGCGGCGGTGATCCGGGCTTCGTCAAGGTGCTCGACGACCACACCCTGCTCTTCCCCGACTCGGGCGGCAACAACCGGCTCGATACGCTGGAGAACCTGCTCGCCGACCCGCGCCTGTCGCTGATCTTCCTGCTGCCCGGCGTGGATGAGACCCTGCGCGTCAATGGCCGCGCGCGCCTGCGCGACGAGGCCGAATTCGTCGACCGCTTCGCGCAGGAGCGCCAGCGTCCGAAGCTCGTGATCGAGATCGCCGTGCAAGAGCTTTACCTGCACTGCGCCAAGGCCTTCATGCGGTCGCGGCTCTGGACGCCCGAGACCTGGCCCGACCGCGCCGGCCTCCCCAGCATGAACCAGATGATTCGCGACCAACTGGGCGCCCACCTGGTGCTGGAGAGCGAGGAGGCGACCCGGGCGCGCTACCTCGCACAACTGGCGCAGGAACGAACCCCCGACAAGGATTGAGCATGCTGCTGAGCACCGACCAGGAAGCCATCCGCGAGGCCGTGCGCGCCTTCGCCCAGGCCGAGCTCTGGCCCCACGCCGCAAAGTGGGACAAGGAACACCACTTTCCGAAAGACGCGCACCGGGGCCTCGCCGAGCTCGGCGCCTATGGCATCTGCGTGCCCGAAGCGCTGGGCGGTGCTGGCCTGGACTACGTGACCCTGGCTGTCGTGCTCGAAGAAATCGCGGCCGGCGATGGCGGCACCAGCACGGCCATCAGCGTGACCAACTGCCCCGTCAACGCCATCCTCATGCGCTACGGCAACCCGCGGCAGCAGGAGCGCTGGCTGCGCCCGCTCGCGGCCGGGCAGATGCTGGGTGTGTTCTGCCTCACCGAGCCACACGTGGGTTCCGACGCTTCGGCCTTGCGCACCACGGCGGTCAAGCAGGGCGGCGACTACGTGCTCAATGGCGTCAAGCAATTCATCACCAGCGGCAGGAACGGCCAGCTCGCCATCGTGATCGCGGTGACCGACAAGGCCGCAGGCAAGCGCGGCATGAGCGCCTTCGTGGTGCCCACCGACACGCCGGGCTACGTGGTGGCGCGGCTGGAGGACAAGGTCGGCCAGCACAGCAGCGACACCGCGCAGATCAACTTCGAGAACTGCCGCATTCCGGCCGAGAACCTCATTGGCGAGGAGGGTGAGGGCTACCGGATCGCCTTGTCGGCGCTGGAGGGCGGGCGCATCGGCATCGCGGCCCAGAGCATCGGCATGGCGCGCAGCGCCTTCGAGTGCGCCGTGGCCTACGCCAAACAGCGCGAAAGCTTCGGCCAGCCCATCTTCAACCACCAGGCGGTGGGCTTTCGTCTGGCCGAGATGGCCACGCAGATCGAGGCGGCGCGAGCGCTCACCCACCACGCGGCGGCGCTGCGCGACGCCGGCCGGCCCTGCCTGAAGGAAGCCGCCATGGCCAAGCTGTTCGCCAGCGAAATGGCGGAGAAGGTGTGCAGCGACGCCATCCAGGTGCACGGCGGCTACGGCTACGTGAACGACTTTCCGGTCGAGCGCATCTGGCGCGACGTGCGCGTGTGCCAGATCTACGAGGGCACCTCGGACGTGCAGAAGATCCTGATCCAGCGCGCATTGGCTTGAGTCGACGATGCCTGCGGCGCGCGGGCCGATCGAGGATGCCGCGGATCCGGCTCCGCCGGTCCGCAGGCATCGCCCCCTGGGGGGTGACGCCGCAGGCGGCGCGGGGGGTACCATTTCCACATGAACATCATCATCCTCGGGGCGGGCCGTGTGGGTGAGAGCGTGGCCGAGAGCCTGGTCTCCGAGCAAAACGACATCACCGTCATCGACCTGGACCCGGCCCGCCTGCGCGAGCTCGAGGACCGACTCGACCTGCGCGGCGTGGTCGGCAACGGCATCCAGCCCTCGGTGTTGCGCGACGCTGGCGCCAAGGACGCGGACATGGTCATCGCCTGCGCCGCGATGGACGAGACCAACCTCGTGGTCTGCAAAGTGGCGCACGACGTTTTCAATGTGCCCACCACCATTGCGCGCCTGCGCTCGCCTGAATTCGCCGAAGGCGACGAACTGCTCTCGCAGACCGGCTTCTCCGTCAGCCACGTGCTGTGCCCCGAAGAATCGGTCACGGGCTATATCCGTCAGCTCATCAGTTACCCCGAGGCCCTGCAGGTGCTGGAGTTCGCCGGCGGCCGCGCCAGCCTGATCGCCGTGCGCGCCAACCACGGCGGCTCCCTCGTGGGCCACACCATCGGCGAATTCCGCGAGCGCTACACGCGCTGCGAGATGCGCGTGGTCGCGCTGTACCGGCTCGACACCGAGATGGAGGCCACGCCGTCCACGCGCATCCTCGCGGGCGACGAGATCTTCGTGCTGGCCGACACCGACAAGATCCGCGACGTGCTCTCGGCCATCCACAACATCGACAAGCCCGTGCAGCGCGTGATGATCGCCGGGGGCGGCAAGGTGGGCCTGCGCCTGGCGCGCAGCCTGGTCGGCCAGTGCGAGGTGAAGCTGCTCGAGCGCGACAAGAAGCGCTGCGAGTACCTGGCAAGCCAGTTGCCGTCGAGCATGCTGATCCTGCAGGGCGATGGCGCCGACGAGGACCTGCTGGAGGAGGAAAACGTCGGCCAGATGGACATGTTCCTTGCGCTCACCAGCGACGACGAGGACAACATCATGTCGGCCATGCTCGCCAAGCGCCTCGGCGCCGGACGCGTGATGGCGCTCATCAACCGCCGCGCCTACGCCGACATGATGCAGGGCAGCACCATCGACATCGCCATCTCGCCTTCGCAGGCGGTCATCGGCGAGCTGCTCACCCACATCCGACGCGGCGACGTGGCGGCCGTGCACAGCCTGCGGCGCGGCGCGGCCGAGGCCTTCGAGGGCATCGCGCGCGGCGACGTGAAGACCAGCAAACTCGTGGGCCGCCGCATCGAGGAAGTGAAGTTGCCCAAGGGCGCTCGCATTGGCGCCCTCGTGCGCGGTGAGGGGCGCAATTCCGAGGTGTTGATGCCGCACCACGACCTGCTGATCGAGGACGGCGATCACCTCATCCTGTTCATTCCGCACAAGCGCCTGGTGCGCGAGGTCGAAAAGCTGTTCCAGGTGAGCGCCACCTTCTTCGGCTGAGCGTCGAGCGACCATGCAATCCCTCTGGCTGCCCGTTCTCTCGGTCTTTTCCCGCGTGCTGCTGGCGTTTTCGCCGGCCTTCCTGGTGCCCATGGCCTGGGCCTGGTTCCTCGACCAGGAGCACCACGTGCTGATCTGGGCCTTCGGCTTCGCGGCGGCCGTGCTCAGTGGCTGGCTGCTGTCGCTGGCCACTCGCCACCACCGACGCGAGCTGCTGCCGCGCGACGGATTCCTGCTGGTGAACCTGGTCTGGCTGGTGCTGCCGGCCTACGCGGCGGCGCCGCTCGTCTACGCCGTGCCCGAGCTGAGCCTGAGCAAGGCGTACTTCGAGGCCATGAGCGCGCTCACCGCCACGGGCGCCACCGCCATCTCTGGGCTGGATCTGCTGCCCGTGTCCATCAACGTCTGGCGCTGCTTCCTGCAGCTCATCGGTGGCCTGGGCATCATGCTGCTGGTGGTGGCCATCCTGCCGCTGCTGGGCCTGGGTGGCATGCAGCTGTACCGGGCCGAGACGCCGGGGCCCATGAAGGACACCAAGTTCACGCCACGCATCGCCGAGACGGCTCGCGGCCTCTGGGGCGTTTACGCGCTGTTCGCCGGCGCTTGCATGCTGGCCTACCGCTGGGCCGGCATGAGCTGGGCCGACGCCTTCATGCACATGTGCACCACCATGGGCCTGGGCGGACTCTCCCCCTACGACGGCAGCATCGGCCACTTCGATTCGGCGCGCGTCGAATGGGTGGCCACCGCCTTCATGACCATGGCGGGCATCAGCTTCCTGCGCTATTTCGTGATGATCAAGCGCCGTTCGCTGCGGCCCATCATCGGTGACCGCGAGATCCGGACCTACCTCGTGGTGCTTGTCCTGGCCATCGCCGTGGTGACCTTGCTGTTGCTGGTGAACGGCGTGTACACGGACGTGGGCACCGCACTGCGCAGCGCGGCGTTTCATGTGGTGTCCGTGGCCACCACGACGGGCTACTCGTCCGCCGACTACGCGCAGTGGCCGGTGTTTGCACCGGTGCTGCTGATCTTCCTCGGCTGCTTCGCCTCCTGCGCGGGATCGACGGGGGGCGGCATCAAGATGGTCCGCATGGTGCTGCTGATCAAGCAGGCACGGCGCGAGCTGGTGCGCATCATTCACCCGCGCGTGGTGAACCCGGTGACGCTGGCCGGCGGCGTGGTGCCGCCGCAGGTGATGAATGCGGTGCTGGGCTACATGCTCATCTATGGCGCCGCCACCGTGGGCCTGACGATGGCGCTGCTGCTGAGCGGACTGGACATCGTCACCGCGTTCTCGGCCGTGATCGCCACCGTCAACAACATCGGTCCCGGCCTTGGCTTGGTGGGGCCGTCGAGCAACTACGGCGTGTTGAACGACGGCCAGATCTGGGTGCTGAGCTTCGCGATGTTGCTGGGCCGGCTGGAGTTCCTCACGGTCCTCGTTCTCTTCACCGGCCACTTCTGGAAAAAGTGACGCTCAGTCCCGTGCGGGGATGTTGAGGCCGCGCTGCACCGCAGGCCGTGCAGCGAAGGCGTCGAGCACGCGCTGGACTTCGGGGAAGTCGCTGAAGCCGACGATCTCGCCGGCACCGTAGAAGCCCACGAGGTTGCGCACCCAGGGAAAGGTGGCGATGTCGGCGATGGTGTACTGGTCGCCCATGATCCAGCGCCGGCCCTTCAGGTGCTGGTTCAGCACGGCCAACAGGCGCTTGCTCTCGTTCACGTAGCGGTCGCGCGGGCGCTTGTCCTCGAAGTCCTTGCCGGCGAACTTGTGGAAGAAGCCGAGCTGGCCGAACATGGGGCCGATGCCGCCCATCTGGAACATCAGCCACTGCAGGGTCTCGTAGCGCTCGCTGGTGCCGGCGGGCATCAGCTGCCCCGTCTTGCTGGCCAGGTAGACCAGGATGGCGCCCGATTCCCACAGCGCGATCGGCTTGCCCTCAGGGCCGTTCGGGTCGATGACGGCGGGGATCTTGTTGTTCGGGTTGAGCGAGAGGAACTCGGGCGAGAACTGGTCGTTGGTGTCGAAGCGCACCAGGTGCGGCTCGTACGGCAGGCCGGTTTCTTCCAGTGCAATGGACACCTTCACGCCGTTGGGCGTGGGCAGCGAGTAGAGCTGCAGGCGGTCGGGGTGGCGGGCGGGCCACTTCCTGGTGATGGGAAAGCTGTCGAGGGCGCTCATGGGTTCTCCTTTTTGGTTGGCGCGCATTGTGCGGCCCGCCCCGTGTGGCCCCAGGGTTTGCAGGGACATCGATAATCCGTTCTCTCTTGCGACCACCGATGCCTACTCCCACCAGCGAGCCCTGCCCCTGCGGGCGCGGCCCCGCCTTCGGCGCCTGCTGCGGCCGCTACCTTGGCACCGGCACGCCCGCCCCCGACGCCGAATCGCTCATGCGCTCGCGCTACAGCGCCTTCGTGCGCGGCGATGCGGCGCACCTGCTGGCCACCTGGCACGCCAGCACGCGGCCCGTCTCGCTCGATCTCGAACCCGGCGTGAAGTGGCTCGGTCTGGAGGTGCGCGCGCACCGCGAGATCGACCCGGACCACGCCGAGGTGGAGTTCGTTGCGCGTTCGCGCGTCGGCGGGCGCGCCACCCGCCTGCACGAGCGCAGCCGCTTCGTGCGCGAGGGCGGGCACTGGTATTACCTGGACGGTGACTTCATCACGAAAGACAAGGCATGAGCTTCGACGCGGTTCTGTTTGATTGCGACGGCGTACTCGTCGACAGCGAGCCCATCACCAACGGCGTGCTGCGCGAATCGCTCGTCGAGGCCGGCTGGGCGATCACGCGCGAGGAATGCGAGCGCCTGTTCATCGGCCGCGCCGTGCGCGACCTGCGCGAACGCATCGAGACCGAGACCGGCAAGCCCTTCACCGATGCCTGGCTGCAGACCTTCTACACGCGCCGCAATGCGCGTCTCATGGCCGAGCTGCGGGCCATCGAGGGCGTGCACGACGCGGTGGCGCACCTGCACGCCTTCACGGGCGGACGCATCGCCTGCGCCTCGGGCGCCGACCGGCCCAAGGTGGTGATGCAGCTCGACAAGGTCGGCCTGTCCCGCTTCTTCGGCGACGCCGTCTTCAGCGGCCACGACCTGCCGCGCTCCAAACCCGCGCCCGACGTCTACCTGGCCGCCGCCGCGCACCTGGGCGTGGACCCGACGCGTTGTCTGGTCATCGAGGACACGGCACCCGGCGCCCAGGCCGGCCTGGCGGCGGGTGCCACCGTCTGGGGTTTCTGCACCCAAGGCCACGGCCGCGCTTTCGACGGCTTGCCGGTGGCGCGTGTGTTCCACCACATGCGCGAGTTGCGTCTCTGACGCCGCGCCTCAGTCGCCCCGCCAGATCCGCGAGGCGTCGACGTCCGCCAGCGTGCGGCAACCCGTCAGCGCCATGGCCATCTCCAGTTCCGCACGCAGCAGGTGCAACACGTGCGCCACGCCCGGTGCGCCGGCGGCGGCCAGGCCGTGCAGCACGGGCCGGCCCACCAGCACGGCCGAGGCGCCCAGGGCCAGGGCCTTGAATACGTCGGTGCCGCGGCGCACCCCGCCGTCCAGCAGCAGGGGCAGGCGCCCGGCGACGGCGCGCGCGATGGCGGGCAGGGCGACGATGGTGGCGGGCACGGTGTCGAGCACGCGCCCGCCGTGGTTGGAAACGATCACGCCGGCCAGGCCTTCGTCGGCCGCGCGTGCGGCGTCTTCGGGCGAGAGCACGCCTTTGAGCAGGATGGGCAGCACGGTCTGCTGGCGCAGCCAGGCGATGTCGCGCCAGGTGAGGGCGGTGTCCACCAGCGGGCTGCCGAACAGCGGCGGCGTACCGGGCGGCGCGGTATGCGGCGGCAGGCTGTGGGCGCCCTGCAGGTTCACCGCACTCAGCCCGGGCGGCAGCGCGAAGCCGGAGCGCTGCTCGCGGTTGCGCGTGCCGCTCACGGGGGCATCCACCGTCACCACCAAGGCGCGGTAGCCGGCCGCTTCCACGCGATGCACCAGTTCGCGGGTGAAGCCGCGGTCGTGCTGCACGTAGAGCTGGAACCACAGCGGCACCTTGGCCTGGCGCGCCAGCGACTCCAGCGGCAGGCCGGCCTGTGTGCTCACCACCATGCCCGCGCCCAGGGCCGATGCCGCGAGCACGGTGGCCATTTCGCCGTCGGGGTGCGCCAGCTGCTGGTAGGCCACGGGGGCCACGAAGACCGGGTGGTCGAAGGCCTGGCCCAGCAGGGTGAGCCGTGTGTGGCCGCCGGCCAGATCGGCCAGCACGCGCGGCGCCAGGCGCAGGCGCTGGAAGGCGGCCTGGTTCTCGCGCACGGTGATCTCGTCGGCCGCACCGCCCTGCAGCCAGGACCAGGCGGCCTGCGTCATGCGCTCGCGCGCCAGGGGCTCGTAGTCGCTGACGGCGGCCACCTCGGGCGGGATGCGCGTCAGGGGCGGCTTCAGGTGTTCGCCCATTGGCGCAGCAGGTTGTGGTACACGCCGGTGAGCTTGTCCAGCGAGGGGTGGCCGGGGGTGTCGCGCGCGAGCTGCTGGATGGCGGTGTCCAGTTCCAGCATCAGCGCGCGCTGGCTGTCGTCGCGCACCAGGCTCTGGATCCAGAAGAAGGACGCCAGCCGCACACCGCGCGAGACCGGCGTGACATGGTGCAGGCTGGTGCCGGGGTAGAGCACCAGGTCGCCCGCCGCCAGCTTGGCGCTGTGCTGGCCGAAGCTGTCCTGCACGGTCAGTTCGCCACCCTCGTACTCGTGCGGTTCGCTGAAAAACAGGGTGGCCGACAAGTCGCTGCGGATGCGGTGCGGCGTACCCGGCACGCTGAAGATGGCCGCGTCCACATGCGCGCCGTACTGGCCGCCGCCCTGGTAGCGGTTGAAGCGCGGCGGCAGCACCTTCAGCGGCAAGGCGGCCGACATGAAGAGGGGGTGCTGAGCCAGGGCCTGCAGGATCAGGTCGCCCACCTGCCGTGCCGCGGGCTGGTCGTCGCCGAGCTGCTGGTTGTCCTTGACCTTCGCGGCGAGGTGGCCGGCGGTGGCGCGGCCGTCGGTCCAGTCGGCCGTCTCCAGCAGTTGGCGGCACTGGCGCACCTGCTCGGGCGTCAGCACCTGGGGAATGCGCAGCATCATGGGCGTCGTGGACCTTGATCGAATGAGAACGATTCCCGATTGTGAGGCCATCGGCTCATCGCCGCCGCCACTCCCCCGGCGACTGCCCCGTCCAGGCGCGGAACGCGCGGATGAAGCTCTTCTCGTTGCGGAACCCCGCCGCCTCGGCCACCTGCTTGATCGGGCGGTCGGTGCGCAGCAGCCACTGGCTAGCGCGCTCGCGCCGCACCTCGTCCTTCAGCGCCTGCAGGCTGGCGCCTTCCTCTTTCAGTTGCCGGTGCAGCGTGCGGGCCGAGGTGTGCAGCAGGGCGGCCAGGTCGTCGGCGTTGTGCGTGTCCAGCGGCTGGCTGGCCAGCAACTGGCGCACGCGTTGCACCAGCAGGCGGTCGCGCCGGTAGGAGCGCACCGTCAGCGGCAGCGCGCGCTGCAGCAACTGGCTCATGGCCGCTTCGTCGCGGCGCAGCGGCAGCGCCAGGTAGCGCGCGTCGAAGGCGATCGCACCCTCGTCGGTGCCGAAGCGGGCCGGGGCGTCGAACAGCACCGGGTAGGCGTCGACGTGCGGCGGTGGCGCATAGGGGAAGCGCGCCTCCAGCAGCGGGATGCGCGAGTCCACGAACCAGGCCGCCAGGCCATGGATGTTGCGCAGCACCGAGACCACGCACAGCTCGGTGAGCGGGCCCGGGTCGTGGTGCAGGCGCAGCACGATCTCGGCGCGTTCGCCGCTGGTCTCCACGTTCAGCGCGACGGCCTCGGCCAGCAGCCCGTGGTGGCGGCACCAGCGCTTGAGCGCCACGCCCAGCGTGGGCGCCGACAAGGAGGCCCGCCCCAGCAGCCCGTAGCTGCCCCAGGGCAGGGCGCGCTCGAAGCAGCCCAGGGCCTCGTCGTCCAGCTCGCGCATGGCGGCGTACGACACGGCCTCCATCTGCGCGGCCGTGATGCGCGCGCGCGGATCGTTCAGGTCGGCTGGCGGAATTTGTGCCTGAGCCAGCGCGTTCGACGGGTCCATCCCGCGCGCCCGGTAGGCCAGCGCCATGGCCTTGACGAGCGCCATGGGCGTGAGGGCGGGGCCCTGCAGCAGATCGGGGTTGTCGGTGGCCACCGCAGGAGTGTGCCAGCAAGCCACCGAAGTGGCGCGATTTGCAACCGCCTTGGCGCCCGGCCCCTTGCGCCCCGGGTGTACCCTCCCCCCTCGTTCGCCCACACAAGACGAGACCGGCCATGTCCATCCTGGAGACCAAACTCAACCCCCGATCGGCCGACTTCCAGGCCAACGCCGAGGCCATGCGCGCCCAGGTGGAGGACCTGAAGGTCCAGCTCGCCAAGGCCGCGCAAGGCGGCGGCGAGGCCGCGCGCGCCAAGCACGTCAAGCGCGGCAAGCTGCTGCCGCGCGACCGCGTGCAGATGCTGCTGGACCCGGGCACGCCTTTCCTGGAACTGGCTCCCCTGGCCGCGCACGGCATGTACCACGGCGACGCGCCCTGCGCCGGCCTGATCGCCGGCATCGGCCGCGTCAGCGGGGTCGACTGCCTCATCGTCTGCAACGACGCCACGGTGAAGGGCGGCACCTACTACCCCATGACGGTGAAGAAGCACCTGCGCGCGCAGGAGGTGGCCATGCAGAACCACCTGCCCTGCATCTACCTGGTGGACTCGGGCGGCGCCAACCTGCCCAACCAGGACGAGGTCTTCCCCGACCGCGAGCACTTCGGCCGCATCTTCTACAACCAGGCCAACATGAGCGCGCAGGGCATCGCGCAGATCGCGGTGGTCATGGGCTCGTGCACGGCCGGTGGCGCCTACGTGCCCGCCATGAGCGACGAGACCATCATCGTCAAGAACCAGGGCACCATCTTCCTGGGTGGCCCGCCGCTGGTGAAGGCCGCCATCGGCGAGATCGTGAGCGCCGAAGACCTGGGCGGCGGCGACGTGCACACGCGCCTCTCGGGCGTGGCCGATCACCTGGCGCAGAACGACGCGCACGCCATCGCGCTGGCGCGCCAGGCCGTGGCCACGCTCAACCACCGCAAGGAGGTGGCGCAGGCGCTGATCGAGCCGCGCGCGCCCAGGTACGCGCCGGAGGAAATCTACGGCGTCATCCCCACCGACACGCGCAAGCCGTACGACGTGCGTGAGGTCATCGCGCGCCTGGTGGACGGCTCGGCGTTCCACGAGTTCAAGGCGCGCTTCGGCGCCACCCTGGTCTGCGGCTTCGCGCACATCGAGGGCATGCCCATCGGCATCGTGGCCAACAACGGCGTGCTGTTCTCGGAAAGCGCGCAGAAGGGCGCGCACTTCATCGAGCTGTGCGGCCAGCGCAAGGTGCCGCTGCTGTTCCTGCAGAACATCACCGGCTTCATGGTGGGCCGCAAGTACGAAAGCGAAGGCATCGCGCGCCACGGCGCCAAGATGGTGACGGCCGTGGCCACGGTGCAGGTGCCCAAGTTCACCGTCATCATCGGCGGCAGCTACGGCGCGGGCAACTACGGCATGTGCGGGCGCGCCTACAGCCCGCGCTTTCTCTGGATGTGGCCCAACGCGCGCATCAGCGTCATGGGCGGCGAGCAGGCCGCGAGCGTGCTGGCCACCGTCAAGCGCGACGGCATCGAGGCCAAGGGCGGATCCTGGAGCGCGGAGGAAGAGGCGAAGTTCAAGCAGCCCCTGCTCGACCAGTTCGCGCACCAGTCGCACCCGTACTTCTCCAGCGCGCGCCTGTGGGACGACGGCGTGATCGACCCGGCCGACACGCGCCGCGTGCTGGCCCTGGCCATGTCGGCCACGCTGAACGCGCCGATCGGCGAGCCGAAATTTGGTGTGTTCCGCATGTGATGTGTATGATTTCGCATTTTCATACACATCAAAGGTGGGTCGCATGCGAACGAACATCGATATCGACGATGACTTGATGGCCGCCGCCATGGAGGCGGGCGGCTTCAAGACCAAGAAGGAGGCGGTCGAAGAAGGCTTGCGGCTCGTGCGTCGCCGCAAGGTGTACGACGGCTTGCTGGCCTTGCGCGGCAAGCTCCAGTGGGACGACTCCGACGAGGGCTGGGCGCAGGCCCTTGAAGAGGGCGCCCCCACACTCACGGTGCAAGAGCCGGTGCCGTCCTATGCCGCAACTGGCAAGGCCGCCTCTGCGGGTAAGGCCCAACCGGCGAAGCCAGGCAAGGCCTCGGCCCGCGCGCGGAGCAAGCGCCCATGATCCTGGTGGATTCCAGCGTCTGGATCGACTTCTTCCGGGGCGGGCACAGCGCACCGTCACTGGTGTTGGCGCAATGCCTGGGCGATTCCAGCCGGGAGCTCGGCATGCCCGACCTCGTCCTGTTCGAGGTGATGCGGGGATTCCGGAGCGGCCCTCTGATGCGGGAGGCGCAGGCCTTGATGGGCGCCTTGCCGCAGGTGGAGATTGGCGGTGCGGACAACGCACTGCAGGCCGCCGAACACTACCGCCGCCTGCGCGCCAAGGGGCGCACCGTTCGCAGCCCCATCGACGTGCTGCTGGCGAGCTACTGCATGACGCACGGTCACGTGCTGCTGCACCGAGACGCCGACTTCGAGTCGCTCAAGGACCTGGGAGGCCTGGACACATGGCCGCACTGAGCCCCTGGCGTGGCCACTTCCTCACGTTCGCGCGCTACCACGCCTGGGCCACGCGGCGCCTGCTGGACGCGGTGGCGCCCTTGAGCGACGAGGCCTACCGCCGCGACGTCGGCCTGTTCTTCAAAAGCGTGCACGGCACGCTGAACCACCTGCTGGTGGGCGAGACCTTGCTGTGGTTCCGCCGCTTCGCGCACGGCGAATCTCCCGCGCTCAAGCTGGACATGGAGGCCGAGCCCGACCGCGCGCGGCTCGCGCAGGCGGTGCTGGATGGCGCGATGGCCTGGGAAGCGGCCATCTCGGCCTGGCCGGCCGAGCGCTTCGATGGCCGCATCCGCTACACCCGAATGACGGGCGCCGTGGTGGGCCTGCCGTTCGCGCCGACCCTGGCCCATGTGTTCAACCACGCCACGCACCACCGCGGCCAGATCACGGCGGCGCTCACCCTGCTCGGGCAGCCCGGTCCCGAGCTCGACCTCGTGTACTTCCTGCAGATGCAGGAAGCCCAGACCGGCTGAAGCCGGCGCCACCATGGAGACAAGCCCTTGGACACCACGATCTACGACACCCCCGAACACCAGACCCTGCGCGAGCAGGTGGCGCGTTTCATCGCGCGCGAGGTGGAGCCGCACGCCCAGGCCTGGGAAGAGCGCGGCATGGTGCCGCGCGAGGTGCTGCGCCGCATGGGCCAGGCCGGCCTGCTGGGCATCGCCTTCGAAGGCGAATACGGTGGCGGCGACGCGGACGCGCTGACCAACCTCGTGTTCGCCGAGGCGCTGTCGCAAAGCACCTTCGCGGGCTTCGTCATCACCGTGCTGGTGCACACCGACATGGCCGGTCCGCACCTGCACCACGCCGGCAACGCCGCGCAGAAAGCGAAGCACTTGCCCAAGGTCTGCGCAGGCGAGTCGATCTGCGCGGTGGCCATCACCGAGCCCGGCGCGGGCTCCGACGTCGCCGGCATACGCACGCGCGCCGTGCGCGACGGCGATGACTGGGTCATCAACGGCACCAAGATGTTCATCACCAACGGCGTGCACGCCGACCTCTACTTCGTCGCGGCCAAGACCGGACCGGGCAAGCGCGAGGTCTCGATGTTCATCGTCGAGAAAGGCACGCCCGGCTTCACCGTGGGCCGCGCCCTGCACAAGACGGGCTGGCTCAGCTCCGACACCGCCGAGCTGGTGTTCGACAAGGTGCGCGTGCCCGCGGCCAACCTGCTGGGCGAGGAGGGCAAAGGCTTCTACGCCGTCATGAAGAACTTCCAGACCGAGCGCATTGCCCTGGGCGCCATGGCCGTGGGCCACTGCCAGCGCGCTTTGCAGCTCACGCTGGACCACGTGCGCCAGCGCCAGGCCTTCGGCGGGCCGCTGTGGGACCAGCAAGTCATCCGCCAGCGCCTGTCCATGCTCGACGCCAAGGTGCGCGCGGCCCGGCAGTTCATGTACCACTGCGCCTGGGCCGTCACGCAAGGCAAAGACATCGTGCAGGACGTGTCCATGCTCAAGGCCCTCACCGGCGAGCTGGTGAACGAGGTGGTGCAGACCTGCCAGCAGTTCCACGGCGGCATGGGCTTCATCCGCGAGACGGCGATCGAACGCCTGTGGCGCGACGCGCGCGTGCTGGCCATCGGCGGCGGCGCGACCGAGGTGATGCTGGAAGAAGTGGCAAAGAGGTATTGAGATGAGCGACGTGATCGATGTGTCCCGCCCCTGCGCCCACGTGGCGCGCGTGTGGCTCAACCGCCCCGACGTGCGCAACGCCTTCAACGACGAGGTGATCGCCGCGCTCACGCGCACCTTCGAATCCCTGTCGCAGGACAAGGACCTGCGCGTGGTGGTGCTCGGCGCGCACGGCAAGGCCTTCTGCGCCGGCGCCGACCTGAACTGGATGAAGGCCATGGCCGGCTACTCGTGGGACGAGAACCGCGCCGACGCGCAGCGCCTGGCCGACATGCTCTGGACCCTGGACCAGTGCCCCGTGCCCGTGGTGGGCCGTGTGCAGGGCGACTGCTACGCCGGCGGCATGGGCCTGGCGGCCATCTGCGACGTGCTGGTGGCCGTGGAGGGCGCGACGTTCTGCCTGTCCGAAGCGCGCCTGGGCCTGCTGCCCGCCACCATCAGCCCCTACGTCATCCGCGCGATGGGCGCACAGGCCGCGCGCCGCTACATGGTCACGGCCGAGCGCTTCAGCGCCGCGCAGGCGCATGCGCTGGGCATGGTGCACGAACTGGCCACGCCCGACACGCTGGATGCCCAGGTCGACGAGATCGTCACCACGCTCGTGAACAACGGTCCCGCCGCCGCACGCGCCTGCAAGGCCCTGGTGCGCGACGTGGCGGGCCAGCCGCTCACCGCCGAACTGCGCGCCGACACCGCGCGCCGCATCGCCGACATCCGCGCCAGCGACGAAGGCCGCGAAGGCCTGGCCTCCTTCCTGAACAAGCGCGCGCCCAACTGGTTGTGAGATGAAGCACCCCCCGCGCCGCTTCGCGGCTCCCCCCTCTCTCGCCTGCGGCGGGAGTGGGGCGCACCCAGAGGCCTGGCAAAGCCAGTTCCTCGGGAGCCCTGGAGGCAACGCGACATGAATCACGCGCTGCAGTCCCTGGGCACCCCCGAGCTGCTGGCGCTGGCCGCCGCGCTGGGCTGGGCCAGTGGCCTGCGCCTGTACCTGGTGGTCTTCCTCACCGGCCTGGCGGGCTGGCTCGGATGGCTGCCGCTGCCCCCGGGCCTGCAGGTGCTGCAGCACCCCGCGCTGCTGGGCGCCAGCGGCTTCATGCTCTTCATCGAGTTCTTCGCCGACAAGATCCCCTGGGTCGATTCCGTGTGGGACCTGGTCAACAGCGTGATCCGCGTGCCCGCGGGTGCCGCGCTGGCGGCCGGCGCGCTCGGCGCCGACAGCGCCACCATGGCGCTGACCGCCGCGCTGCTGGGCGGCACCCTGGCCGCCACCAGCCAGGCCGCCAAGACCAGCACGCGCGCGGCGGCCAATGCCTCGCCCGAGCCCTTTTCCAACCTGGGCCTGAGCCTGCTCGAGGACGGCCTGGTCGTTGGCGCCCTGTGGCTGGCCACGCAGCATCCCCTGGTGTTCGCCGTCTTGCTGGTGATGGCCGTGCTGGCCATGTGGGCCCTCACCTGGCTGCTGTTCAAGTTCTTCCGCGCGGCCTGGCGCCGCGCATTCCCCGCGCTCCCGAAGGAAAGCTGAGATGTTCAACAAGATCCTCATCGCCAACCGCGGCGAAATCGCCTGCCGCGTCGCCGCCACCGCGCGCCGCCTGGGTGTCAGAACCGTCGCCGTGTATTCCGACGCCGACGCGCGCGCCAAACACGTCGCGGCCTGCGACGAAGCCGTGCACATCGGCGGTTCCGCGCCCAAGGAGAGCTACCTGCAGTGGGAGCGCATCATCGCGGCCGCCCAGGCCACCGGTGCGCAGGCCATCCACCCCGGCTACGGCTTCCTCAGCGAGAACGAGGCCTTCGCCGACGCCTGCGCGAAGGCCGGCCTGGTGTTCATCGGCCCGCCCTCGTCGGCCATCGAGGCCATGGGCCTCAAGGCCGAATCCAAGCGCCTGATGGAAAAGGCCGGCGTGCCGCTGGTGCCCGGCTACCACGGCACCGACCAGGACCCGGCCCTGCTGCAGCGCGAGGCCGACCGCATCGGCTACCCCGCGCTCATCAAGGCCAGCGCGGGCGGCGGCGGCAAGGGCATGCGCGTGGTCGAGAAGAGCGAGGACTTCGCCGCCGCGCTGGCGAGCTGCCAGCGCGAGGCGCGCAACAGCTTCGGCAGCGACGCGGTGCTGATCGAGAAGTACGTGCAGCGCCCGCGCCACATCGAGATCCAGGTGTTCGGCGACACGCACGGCAACTGCGTCTACCTGTTCGAGCGCGACTGCTCGGTGCAGCGGCGCCACCAGAAGGTGCTGGAGGAAGCGCCCGCGCCCGGCATGACGCCCGAACTGCGCCAGCGCATGGGCGAGGCGGCGGTGGCGGCGGCCAAGGCCGTGAACTACGTGGGCGCCGGCACGGTGGAATTCATCGTCGAGCAGCCCGAAGGCTACGACCACCCCGAGGCCATGCGCTTCTATTTCATGGAGATGAACACGCGCCTGCAGGTGGAGCACCCGGTGACGGAAGCCATCACCGGCCTGGATCTGGTGGAGTGGCAGTTGCGCGTGGCCGGCGGCGAGCCGCTTCCGTTGCAGCAGCACGAGCTGCGCATGAACGGCCACGCCATCGAGGCACGCATCTGCGCCGAGAACCCGGACAACCAGTTCCTACCCGCCACCGGCACGCTGCGTGTCTACCGCAAGCCGGCGCACGCGGCCTTCGAACGCGGCGTGGTGCGCGTCGACGACGGCGTGCGCGAGGGCGATGCCATCAGCCCCTTCTACGACTCCATGATCGCCAAGCTCATCGTGCACGGCGACACCCGCGAGCAGGCGCTGGCGCGCCTGGATGCCGCGCTGGCCGAGACGCGCATCGTGGGCCTGGCCACCAACGTGCAGTTTCTGCGGCACGTGGTGGGCAGCGAGTCCTTCGCCAAGGCGCGGCTCGACACGGCCTTGATTCAACGCGAGTCGGCCGTGCTGTTCCAGCAGGACCGCGTGGGCACGCCCACGGCCGTGGCCGCTGCCGTGGCACAGACCCTGCTCGGCGAGCGCGCGCTCGAAGGCGCCGACCCCTTCTCCCGTCGCGATGGCTTCCGCTCGCACGGCCTCACCACGCGCCGCTTCGATTTCGAGCTGGCCGGTGCCACCTTGCAGGCCACGCTCACCTATGGCCGCGACGGTGCGCTCACGCTTGCGCTGGGTGACGTGCAGGGCCCGCTGCTGATCGAGCCCCTGGACGACGGACGCTTCGACCTGCAGTTCGCCGGCCGCCGCGACACCGTGCAGACCTGGACCACCGGCGAGACCGTGCACGTGTTCACCGCGCGCGGCGCCACCAGCCTGGTCGAGATCGACCTGCTGGCCCATGCGGGCGAAGGCGAGGGCGAGGGCGGGCGCCTCACCGCGCCCATGCCGGGCAAGGTGGTGTCCTTCGCCGTGAAGGCCGGCGACGCGGTGAAGAAGGGCCAGGCGCTGGCGGTGATGGAGGCCATGAAGATGGAGCACACCATCGCCGCGCCGGCCGACGGCACCGTGGCCGAGCTGCTGTACGCCCCCGGTGACCAGGTGGCGGAGGGCGCGGAACTGCTGAAGCTGGCCGGCGCGTGACAGGGCCGCGCCCCGCGCCCGCGTAAGCTCGCCGCCATGCACATCACCGTCTGCGTCAGCCAACAGAAACCCGAACCCTGGCAGCAGGGCCTTCAGGCCGCCTTCCCCGACGCCACCGTCAGCGTGTGGCAGCCCGGCACACCCGCCGCCGACTACGCCGTGGTCTGGGCGCCGCCTCAGGCCTTCTTCGACGAACAGCCCGGCCTGAAGGCCGCGTTCAACACCGGTGCTGGCGTGGACGCGCTGCTCAAGCTGCGCGTCGCGCCGGGCACGCGCATCGTGCGGCTGGACGACGCCGGCATGTCGGTGCAGATGGCCGAGTTCGCCTGCCACGCGGTGATCCGCCATTTCCGCGAGCTCGACGGCTACGAGGCCGACGTGCGCGAGGGGCGCTGGAGCTACCGCAAGCCGCGCGCCCGCGCCGACTACCCGGTGGGCGTGATGGGCCTGGGCGTGCTCGGCGAGCGCGTGGCGCGCGCGCTCACGGTGTTCGACTTTCCGGTGCACGGCTGGAGCCGCACGCCCAAGGCCATCCCGGGTGTCACCGGCCACGCGGGCGACGCGCAGTTCGACACCTTCCTGTCGAGCTGCCGTGTGCTCATCAACCTGCTGCCGCTCACACCCGAGACCGAGAACATCCTCAACCGCCGCACCCTGGGTCTGCTGCGGCCCGGCGGCTACCTGATCAACCTCGCGCGCGGCGCGCACCTGGTGGACGATGACCTGCTGGACTTGCTGGACAACGGCCACCTGGCCGGCGCCACGCTCGACGTTTTCCGCACCGAACCCCTGCCCGCCGGGCATGGTTTCTGGAAGCACCCGAAAATCACGGTCACGCCGCACACCTCGGCCCGCACCCTGCGCGAGGAGAGCATCGAGCAGATCGCCCGCAAGATTGCCGCGCTGGGTCGCGGTGAATCCGTCGCTGGCGAAGTGGACCGCCAGCGCGGCTATTGAAAAGGACATCGCCATGAACACGCTCCCCAATCGCGTCAAGCTCGTCGACGTCGGCCCGCGCGACGGCCTGCAGAACGAGAAGCAGCCCGTGCCCGCCGCGGTCAAGATCGAACTCGTGCACCGCCTGCAGGCCGCCGGCCTGAGGGAGATCGAAGTCACCAGCTACGTGAGCCCCAAGTGGGTGCCGCAGATGGCCGACAACCATGAGGTGATGCAGGGCGTGCGGCGCCAGAGCGGCGTGCGCTACTCGGTGCTCACGCCCAACATGAAGGGCTTCGAGGCGTCCCTGGCCGACCGGCCCGACGAGATCGTGGTCTTCGGCGCCGCCAGCGAGGCCTTCAGCCAGAAGAACATCAACTGCAGCATCGCCGAAAGCATCGAGCGCTTCGCGCCGGTGGTCGAGGCGGCCAAGGCCAAGGGCATCGCCGTGCGCGGCGCCATGAGCTGCACCGTGGGTTGCCCTTACGAGGGCGAGGTCCCGCCCTCGCGCGTGGAGTACCTGGCGGGCCTGATGAAGGGCATCGGCGTGGAGCACGTGGGCGTGGCCGACACCATCGGCGTGGGCACGCCGAAGAAGGTGCAGGCCGCCTTCGACGCCACGCTCAAGCACTACGACATCGATTCCGTCTCGGGCCACTTCCACGACACCTACGGCCAGGCCGTGGGCAACACCCTGGCCGCGCTGGAGATGGGCGTGTGGCAGTTCGACGCCTCGGTCGCCGGCCTGGGCGGCTGCCCCTACGCCAAGGGCGCCACCGGCAACGTCGCCACCGAGGACGTGGTCTACCTGCTGCACGGCATGGGCATCGACACCGGCATCGACCTCGACGCGCTGATCGACGCCGGCGCCTACATCAGCGAACAGTTGGGCCGGCCCACCAACTCGCGCGTGGCGCGCGCGGTGCTGGCCAAGCGCAAGGCTTGAGCCAGGCGCGGGGCCGACCTAGAATCCTTACCAATCGACAAGAAGTAAGGAGTAGAGATGTACAACGCCACCCTCACCTCCAAGGGCCAGACCACCATACCCAAGGAAGTGCGCGAAGGCCTGGGTCTCCAACCGCACGACCAGCTCAACTTCACGCTGATGGACGACGGCACGGTGATCATGCGGGCCAAGCGCCGCGGCCTGAAGGATCTTGCGGGCATCGCCGGGTACAAGGGCAAGCCCATCCCGGCCGAGCAACTCAAGGCGCCGCGCCGTGGCTGAGGTGGCCGATGGCCCGGTCGGGCTCGACACCCATGTCATCGCGCGCCTGGTGTTGGCCGACGACGCGGAGCAGACCCGGCGTGCGCAGCGGATGCTGGTCAAGGCCGCGACGCGCGGGCAGCTCGTGATGATCGCGCTGGGTGTTCTGCTCGAACTCGAATGGGTGCTGCGCAGCCGCGCGGGCCTGGACAAGGCCGCCGTGTTGCGCGTGTTCAAGGGCTTGCTCGAAACGCGCGACCTGCGCATCGAGCACGAGGCCAGCGTCGAGCGGGCCGTGTACGCCTGGGAACAGGGTTCGGCCGATTTCGCCGATTGCCTGCACCTTGCCCGATACCGCGACATGGGTTGCGACACCATGCTCACCTTTGACCGCACCGCTGCCCGCCTGAGCGGCGCCACCGCCTTATGACCCCCGTGTCCGAACTGCAGACCTCTCCCGCCATCCGCCGCGTGGCCGACTGCCTGGCCGCGCTGGGCCACGCGCACGCACCCGTCATGCTCGACGACGCCGCGCGCACCGCGCAGCAGGCGGCCGACGCGCTGGGCGTGGCCCTGGGCCAGATCGCCAAGAGCATCATCTTCCGCCGCAAGGGCGACGAGCGCGCGGTACTGGTCATCACCTCGGGTGACCGGCGCGTGGACGAGAAGCGCGTGCAGGCCCTGGTCTGCGGCGAAGGCCACAAGCTTGGCCGCGCCGACGCGGACTTCGTGAAGGCCCAGACCGGCTTCTCCATCGGCGGCGTATCGCCGCTGGCGCACGCGAACGAGCCCGTCACGCTGATCGACCGCGAGCTGTTCCGCTTCGACGTGGTCTGGGCCGCGGCCGGGCACCCGCACGCGGTGTTCCCACTCACCCCACAGGAGCTGGAGCGTTACACCGGTGCACCGGTGGCCGACGTGGTTCAGGCCCTGGCCGAATGACATGAACGCCCCCGAACGCCCCAACCTCAAGCGCGCCCGCATGCGCCAGCCCGCCGTGGCCGTGCCCTCGCCCTGCCTGAGCGTGTGCCGGCTCGACGAGCGCCGCAACGTGTGCGTGGGTTGCCTGCGCACCTTGAGCGAGATCGGCGCCTGGAGCCGCATGAGCGACGAGGACAAGCTGGCCGTGTGGGCGCAGCTCGAAACGCGGGAGTTGATCGTCGAATGAAAGACGTGCAGTTCTTCTACGACCCCATCTCGCCCTACGCGCACCTGGCCTTCGCGGCCTTGCCGCAGGCGCTCATGGGCCACAGCGTGCACCTGCACCACCGCCCGGTGCTGTTCGCTGGCCTGCTCAAGGCGCACGGCCAACTGGGCCCGGCCGAGATCCCGGCCAAGCGCGACTGGACTTACCGCCAGATCCAGTGGCTGGCGCACACGCACGGCATCCGGCTCGAGCTGCCCGCCTCCCACCCCTTCAACCCGCTGCCCCTGCTGCGCCTGGGCCTGGCCACCGCCACCGACGAAGCGCCCGGCGAGACCAACCGCTACGTCACCGAGCTGCTGTTCCAGCACGTGTGGCACGGCGGCGCCGACGCGGCCGACCCTGCGCGCCTGGCCGAGCTGCAGGCCCGTTTGCAGGACCACATGGCCCAGCGCGGCCGTCCCTGGCTTGAACCCGACAGCGACACCGTGAAGCAGCGCCTGCGCGCCAACACCGACGAGGCCCTGGCCCTGGGCCTGTTCGGGGTGCCCGCGCTGGTGGTGGACGGGCGCATCTTCTGGGGCTTCGACGCCCTGCCCATGCTCAAGGCCTGGCTCGATGGCGACGCCTGGTTCGACAGCGGCGCCTGGGAGGCCCCTGCACGCACCGCGGTGGGCGCGCAGCGGCGCTGACGCTCAGGGCTGCACCATCAGGTGCCGCGCGAGCGCGTGGTACGCCGGCAGCGAGGTCGGGTCGTTCGCCGCGTTGCCCGCCGTGGGGTGCGAAGCCAGTCGAGCGATCACCATCTCCGCCTTCGGGTCGATGTACAGCGCCTGCCCGTGCACGCCACGGGCCATGTAGGCGCCGTGTTCGTTGTGCGTCACCCACCACATGTTGCGGTAGCTCCAGCCCTTGAGCAGGGTGTAGCCGGCCTTCTCGAAATCCGCCTGGGAGCCGCCGCGCCGGATGTCGGCCACCGCCGCGCGCGGGATGATCTGTTGGCCGCCGAGCCGGCCTTCGTTGCGCAGCAGCTCGCCCACGCGCGCGAGATCGCGCAGGCCGGCGTTGAGCCCACCACCTGCGAAGGGCGAGCCGATCGAATCGACGGTGAAGTAGGCGTCCTGTTCGGCCCCGATGCGCCGCCACAGGCGCCGCGACAGCAGCTCGGCGACCGACTGGCCGCTGACCCGCGCGATCACCCAGCCCAAGGCGTCGCTGTTGGCGGTCTTGTAGCCGAAGGCCTCCCCGTGGCGGCCCTGTGGACGTACCGTGCGCAGGTACTCGAAGTAGCTGCGCGGCCCCTGGTAGTCGGGGGGCTTGGGCAAGGGATTGCCAGCCCGCGCGTGTTGCCACACGTCGGCGTTGGGGTCGGCGTAGTCCTCGCTGAAGCGGATGCCGGTGGTCATGTCCAGCAGTTGCCGCACGGAGGCGTCGCCGAAGGCTGACGACGCGAGTTCGGGCACGTAGTGGTCCACGCGCTGGTCCGGGTCGAGCGTGCCCTCAGCCACCAGGACCGCGCCCAGCAGGCCGGTGAACGACTTGGTGACCGACATCAGGCCGTGCTGGCCGTCTTCGGTCAGCGAGCCGGCGTAGCGCTCGTAGACGATGCGGCCGCGGTGCAGCACCACGATGCCGTCGGTGTAGTTGAGCGCCAGAGACTGCGCCCAGGTGATGGGCTCGCCGCCACCCAGGGGCGTGAAACGCAGGCCGTCGATGTCCTGGCGTTCGGCGCGCGGCAGCGCACGCGGCGCGCCCAGGCCGCGCGACACCTGCACGGTGGGCATCAGTTCGCGGAAATGCGACACGCTCCAGCGCCAGGCCGGGAAGTCGGCGTAGCTGCCGTCGGCGAAGCGGATGGTGCGCTCGGCCGGCGGTGGGTCGCCTTTCATCCAGCCCAGCCGGGCCGGGTCGCTGGCCTCGGCATCGGGGGGCGCGGCGGGCGCGGGCAGGGCCGTCAGCAGGGCCAGGGACAGCAACAGTGATCGCATGGTTGTTCCTCCCGGATGGGGCAGTAGACGGCGGTGGTCCGCGAGCGTCAAGCGGCCCGCTCAGTCGCCAAAAGTTTCGTCCAGCGTCAGCACGCGCCCGGTCTGCGCAGCCTCGTAGCCCTTGAGCGCAGCCACGCGCGCGCGAAACGCCGGTGAACGCAGCACCGCAAGCACGGGGCGCAGCTGCGGGCGTTGCAGCGCGTCGGCCGGCACCGCGAAGAAATAGCGCTCGCGCAGCAGCGGAATGAAGTGCAGGCCGAAGCGGTGCGCCGCCGTCTGCACGCCGATGCCCGCGTCCGCCATGCCGCTGGCCACGTAGGCCGCCACGGCCGCGTGTGTGAACTCGGTGTTGTCGTAGCCCAGCAGCGCACGCGGTGCGATGCCCTGGCGCTGCAACAGCAACTCGATCAGCACGCGCGTGCCCGAGCCTTCGGGCCGGTTGACGAAGCGCAGGCCAGGTCGCGCCAGGTCTTGCAGCCCCTGCAGGCCCAGCGGGTTGCCGGGCGCCACGAACAGACCCTGGGTGCGCACGGCCAGATGCACCAGGCGGTGTTGCTCGGGCCGCAGCCAGGCCAGGTAGCGCCGGGCGGCGGCGGCCTCGAACTCGCCCAGGGGCACGTGAAACCCGGCCAGGTCGCACTCGCCGTGCGCCAGCGCCGACACCGCCTCCAGGCTGGAGCGGTAGCGCAGCTCCACCGGCACCTGGCGCGCCCCGAGCTGCTCGCGCAGCGCGGCCACCGCGAAACCGTGGCTGGCGTGCAGACGCGCCATGGGCGGCGTGGGCGCCACGGCGGGCGTGCGGCGCTGCGCGCGGCCCAGCTCGCCCTCCAGCTCCGAGGCCAGCGACTCCAGCAGCGGCTGCAGCCGCGCGGCGACGCGGGCGTCGGCCCAGACCAGCTTCTCACCCAGCGCGGTGAGCGCCGAGCCGCGCCCGCGCCCGCGCAGCAGCAGCGGCTCGCCGAACAGGTCCTCGGCCTGGCGCAGCAGGCCCCAGGCGTGGCGGTACGACAGCCCGGCCTCGCGCCCGGCCTGCGCGATGCTGCCGGTGGCCTGCACGGTGGCCAGCAGGTCGAGCAGGGCGGTGGCGTCCAGCGGGTCGGCGTCCGCGCGGCCCACGCGCCAGTGCGGCTGAAGGCTCACGCGCAGCGGGTCGGGGTTGGTGCGGCTGGCCATGTGGGGTCATATGTGAAACGGTGAACATATTAAGTGCTGTTCATGGTGCTAGCCTGCTGGCTCCCATGAACCGGCCCGCAGAGGCGCGATGAACACCACCCACGACACCCCCCGGGTCATCCCCATTCGCCCACTGGACCGGCAGGCCCGCGGGGCGGCGCGCCGCACGCCCAAGGGCCGCCAGGTCGCGCCCGCCGCGCGCGAGCGCGTGGCCGCGTTGTGCGCCGAGCTGGCGCCGCGCGCCGACCTGCTGATCGAGCACCTGCACCGCCTCAACGACGGCGAGGGCGCGCTGCGCCGGGGCCACCTGGCCGCGCTGGCCGAGCGCCTGCGGCTGAGCCAGGTCGAGGTCTATGAGGTCGCGAGCTTCTACCACCACTTCAAGGTGGTCGATGACGAGGCCGCCGTGGCCACCACCACCGTGCGCGTGTGCACCAGCCTGGCCTGCGCGATGGCCGGCGGCGAAGCGCTGTTCGCCCGCACGCGCGAGGCACTTGCCGGCCGCGCCGACGTGGCAGTGGAAGAAGCGCCCTGCATCGGCCAGTGCCATCAGGCGCCCGCGGCCTGCGCGGGGCAACGCCAGTTGCCCCGGGCCACGGCCGAGTCGATTGCCGACCACGTGGCGCGCCACGAGACCGGCCCCCGCCAGTTGCCGCCGCCGCTGCCCACCGACCTGGCGCAACTGCAGCGCCTGCTGGCGGGTGACACCACAGCCGACGCTGTCATCGCCGAACTGAAGGCCGCCCACCTGCGCGGCCTGGGCGGTGCGGGCTTTCCCGCCTGGCGCAAATGGGACATCGTGCGCGCGCAACCCGGTCCGCGCCACGGCGTGGTCAACATCGACGAAGGCGAGGTCGGCACGTTCAAGGACTGGCAGGTGTTGAGCGAGGGCGCGCCCCAGGTGCTCGAAGGCGTGCTGATCGCGGCCGAGGTGGTGGGCCTGGACCAGGTGTGGCTCTATCTGCGCGACGAATACCACGACCTGCGGCCGATGCTGCGGCGCGAGATCGACGCGCTGGCACCGCGCCTGCAGGCGCTGAAGACGCGCTTCCCGAACTACCAGCCGCCGCGCATCGAGCTGCGGCGCGGCGCGGGCGCCTACATCTGCGGCGAGGAGTCCGCGCTCATCGAATCCATCGAAGGCAAGCGCGGCCTGCCGCGTTTGAAGCCACCCATCGTCGCCCTCCACGGCGTGTTCGGCCGGCCCACGCTGGCGCACAACCTGGAGACGCTGTGGTGGGTGCCCGCGCTGCTGGCGCACGGCGGGGCGGCCTGGGCCGCCCTGGGCCGGCGCGGGCGCCACGGGCTGCGGCGCTTCTCGGTGTCGGGCCGGGTGAACAAGCCCGGCGTGCACCTGGCCCCCGCGGGCATCACGCTGCGCGAGCTGATCGACGAACACTGCGGCGGCATGGCCAAGGGCCACACGCTGCACGCCTACCTGCCGGGCGGTGCGTCCGGCGGCATCCTGCCGGCCGCGCTGGCCGACGTGCCGCTGGACTTCGACACGCTCGCCGAACACGGGGCTTTCGTGGGTTCCATGGCCGTGGTGGTGATGAGCCAGCACGACAGCACGCGCGACGCCGCGCTCAATCTCATGCGCTTCTTCGAACACGAGTCCTGCGGCCAGTGCACACCCTGCCGCGCCGGCACGGGCCAACTGGTGCGCCTGATGCAGGCGCCGCGCTGGGACGCCGAGCGCATGGACGAACTCTCGGCCGTGATGCGCGAGGCCAGCATCTGCGGCCTGGGCCAGGCCGCGCCCAACCCGGTGGACAGCGTGCGGCGCTTCTTCGCCAAGGAGGTGGGCCTGTGAACACGAACGACCTGCCGCGCGAAGCGGCGCCCGTGCCCTTCACGCTCGACGGCCGCGCGGTGGAAGCCGCGCCCGGCGAGACCCTGCTGCAGGCGGCCGAGCGCGCGGGCGTGGTGCTGCCGCGCCTGTGCGCCAGCGAGGGCCTGCGCCCGGCGGGCAACTGCCGCGCCTGCGTGGTCGAGATCGAGGGCGAGCGCGTGCTCGCACCGTCTTGCTGCCGCGCGCCGACGGCGGGTATGGTGGTCCGCAGCGACACACCGCGCGCCGCGAACGCGCGCCGCACGGTGCTCGAGCTCTTGTTGGCCGACGCGCCCACGACGAACGCGCTCAAGCACGACAGCGAACTCGGGCACTGGGCGCGCGCGAGCGGCGCGCGAGAGCGCCGCTTTGCCCTGCGCCAGGTGGTCGGCGACGACCACTCCCACCCCGCCATGACCGTCAACCGCGATGCCTGCATCCAGTGCACGCGCTGCATCCGCGCCTGCCGCGAGACGCAGGGCAACGACGTGCTGGGCCTGGCCTTTCGCGGCGGTCACGCGCAGATCGTGTTCGACCAGAACGACCCGATAGGGGCGAGCACCTGCGTGGCCTGCGGCGAGTGCGTGCAGGCCTGCCCCACGGGCGCCATCGCGCCGGCCAACGGCGCCTTCGCCAAACCCTCGCTCAAACAGGTCGATTCGGTCTGCCCCTTCTGCGGCGTGGGCTGCCAGTTGCGCTACCACGTCGACGAGAACGACCGCATCGCGCACGTCGAGGGCATAGCCGGCCCGGCCAACGAAGGCCGGCTGTGCGTCAAGGGCCGCTTCGGCTTCGACTACGCGCACAGCCCCGAGCGCCTCACGCGTCCGCTGATCCGGCGCGCCGACGCCCCCAAGGACCCGATGGCCATCGAACGGCGCAGTTGGAGGGAGCTGTTCCGCGAGGCCAGCTGGGATGAGGCGCTTGACGCCGCCGCCGCCGGTTTTCGCGCCGCGCTCACGGCCAGCGCTGCGCGCGGGCGCGCCAGCCCGGTCGCTGGCTTCGGCTCGGCCAAGGGCACCAACGAAGAGGCCTACCTGTTCCAGAAGCTCGTGCGCACCGCCTTCGGCACGCACAACGTGGACCACTGCACCCGCCTGTGCCACGCCTCCAGCGTGGCCGCGCTCATGGAAGGCCTGGGCTCGGCCGTGGTGAGCAACCCGCTGCGCGACGTGGCGCACGCCGATCTGGTGCTGTTGATCGGCGCCAACCCCGCGCAGAACCACCCGGTGGGCGCCACCTGGATCAAGAACGCGATCCGCGGCGGCACGCGCCTGGTGCTGGCCGATCCGCGCCGCACGGAGCTCGCGCGCCACGCCTGGCGCTACCTGGGCTTTGCGCCCGGCAGCGACGTGGCCCTGCTCAACGCCATGCTGCACGTGATCGTGGACGAAGGCCTGGGTGATCCCGCCTATGTCGCCGCGCACACGCGCGACTTCGACGCCATCAAGGCCCACGTCGCGGCCTTCACGCCCGAGGCCATGGCGCCCGTCTGCGGCATCGAGCCCGAGGCCATCCGCGAGGTCGCGCGCGCCTTCGCCACCGCCAAGAGCGCCATGATCCTCTGGGGCATGGGCGTGAGCCAGCACGCGCACGGCACGGAGAACGCGCGCGCGCTGATCGCGCTGTCGCTCATCACGGGGCAGATCGGCCGACCCGGCACCGGCCTGCACCCCCTGCGCGGCCAGAACAACGTGCAGGGCGCCAGCGACGCCGGCCTCATCCCCATGGTGCTGCCCGACTACGCCCGCGTGGGCGACGCGGCCGCGCGCGAACGCGCCGAGGCCTTGTGGCACCTGGCGCCCGGCACCCTGGGCGCCGAGCCCGGCCTCACCGTGGTTGAGATCATCGACGCGGCGTACCGCGGCGACATCACGGCCATGCTGGTGCAGGGCGAGAACCCGGCCATGAGCGACCCCGACGCCGCGCACGCGCGCGAGGCGCTCGCGGGCCTGAAGCACCTGGTGGTGCAGGACATCTTCCTCACCGAGACCGCTGCGCTCGCCGACGTGGTGCTGCCCGCCACCGCCTGGCCCGAGAAGACCGGCAGCGTCACCAACACCGACCGTTGCGTGCAGCTCGGCCGCAAGGCCGTGGGCTCGCCCGGCGAGGCGCGCGCCGACGCCTGGATCACCGAACAACTGGCCGTGCGACTCGGCCTGGGCTGGGGCTACGGGATCGCGGCCGATGGCTCGGGCACGGGCGACGGGGCGCAAGGCATCGGTGCCGTGTACGAGGAGATGCGTGCCCTCATGCCCAGCATCACCGGCCTGCCCTGGCCGCGCCTGTGGCGCGAGGGCGCCGTGACCTACCCGGTGCGCGACGAGCAGGACCCCGGCCAGCCGGTCGTCTTCACCGATGGCTTTCCCATGCCCGAGGGCCGCGCGCGCCTGGTGCCCGCCGCCCTGGTGCCGCCGGCCGAAGAGCCCGACGCCCAGTACCCGCTGGTGCTCATCACCGGGCGGCAACTGGAGCACTGGCACACCGGCAGCATGACGCGGCGCAGCGTGGTGCTTGACGCGATCGAGCCCGGTCCCGTGGTGAGCCTGCACCCGGCCACGGCCGAGCGCCTGGGCCTGCGCGCGGGCGCGCTCGCACAGGTGAGTTCACGGCGTGGCGCCATTTCGCTGCCGGTGCGCATCGACGACGGCATGCCGCCCGATGCCGCGTTCATTCCCTTCGCCTACGCGGAGGCGGCGGCCAACCTGCTCACCAACCCGGCGCTGGACCCGCTGGGCAAGATCGCCGAACTCAAGTACTGTGCGGTCGACGTGCGGCCCGCGGCCGCGGAGGTGGCATCCGCTTGAGCTGCCTCAAGCCGCGGGTCGTGACCCTGGTCCACCATGGGCCATCGTTCACGCGCCAAAGGAGGCCACCATGTTCAAGAAGATCCTCGTTCCCACCGACGGCTCCGACGTCGGCAAGGAGGCCGCCGCCACCGCGGCCCAGATGGCCAGGGAGTCGGGCGGCCAGGTCGTTGGCGTGTATGTCATCGACCCCTTCCCCTACATCGGCATTGGCGATGCCTCCGCCGTGGGCCTGCAGGCCTACCTGAGCGATGCCAAGCGCGTGGCGGGCGAAGCGCTGGAGAGCGTGGGCAGCGCCTGCCGCGCGCAGAACGTGCCCTTCGCGGGCGACACCATCGAGCGCAACCTGGTGTGGGAGGGCATCCTGGAAACCGCCAAGGCCGAGGGCTGCGACCTGATCGTGATGGGCTCGCATGGCCGCCAAGGCGTCAAGGCGCTCATCCTGGGCAGCGTGGCGCAGAAGGTGCTGACGCACGCGCACATACCGGTCCTGATCGTCAAGGGCTGAGGCCGAGTTCTGACGGCGGACTGATCCAGGCATTGACTTAGGAACTCGGGCCTCGGCCCGACGACTTAGCCCTCCGAACCCCTTGGCCGGGTTCGAAGGGCGGCGAGGCCTGCGGGCAAGGGCAACAGGCCCGGCTGGCGATTGAAGGCGTGCGCTCTTCCCCTCTCAATCAGGAAGACCGCATGCACGACCCCACGATGGACGAGCGCCTGAGCCGGCTGCTCGATGCGCTGGCCGATCTGATGCCCGCCGAACAGCGCATCGACCCGCCCAGCGAGCCGGGACCTTTCGAACTCCGGTTCGATGTCGATTCGCACAGGATCCGCCTGGTCTGCCGGCTTGAGGCCGAGCCGCCCCGCATCACCGTGGCCTGCCCCCTGGGGCCCGTGCCCGATCACGACCGCGGCACGGTGCTGCGCCAGCTCCTGCGCTTGAACCTGGCGACGGCCTGGACCGGAACCCGCATGGGGTGTGATCCGGTCACGAAGGATCTGTACGCGCTGCACGCCATCGCCCTGGATGAAGCCACGCCCGCCCGCCTGCACAACTCGGTGCACGCGCTGATCCACTGGGCCGGGCAATGGAACGAGGACCCCAGCCTGGCGCGCCTGGCGCCCCGGGGCGAGGCTGTGAAATCGTCCGACCCGAGCCGACGGGCCTGACGGGGGCGCCGTGGCCTACCTTCCCTTCGACAACAGCGAGGGCATCGCTTCGCGTCGCCAGCTGCTGCAGTGGCTGGAAGACGCCGGCATCGCCTGGGTGCCGATCGACGTGGTCCTGAGCATCGATCACCCGTCGGCACTGATCGCCGAGTGCACGGTGGAAGGCACCGCCGTGCTGCTGCTGCACGACCTGGACGAGCGGGCCACCGAGGTGCGCGTCACGGCGGTGCTGGGTGCGCTGGCGCCGGAGGACGGCGACGCCCTGCTGCTGCAACTGCTGCAGACCAATTTCGTGACGGCCCTGCGCGGCCATGACCCGGTGCTCGGCCTGCGCGACACGGACGACGCGGTCTGTGTCACGCAGGCGTTCGCCCTGCATGAAGCGGCGCGCGACGCCTTCCTCATGGGGCTCTTCCACCTGGCGAGTCTGTCGTCGCGCTGGTGCGACGGGCGCTACCTCGGCGGCGATTGACACCGCTGCCGTCGACTTCACCCCACCCCACGTCCTCAAGGAACTGCCCATGGCCGTACGCCAATCGCAAGAGCCGAAAAAGTCACCGTCGTCCCTTCGCGTGCACGGAGCCGAGCGGCCACCGCCGGTCGATGCCCGGAGCGGATCACCCGAGGCCGGCGAAGACACCGCGGATGTCGACGCGGTCATCCTGGACGCGGCCCGGGCGCTGTCCGCCGCGTGCGATTTCGACGTGCAGCGCGCCTTCCAGGCGCTGCAACTGGGCGACTTCGATCCCGCGGACGCACAGGGGGTGGCACAGAAGCTGTTCCCCGACCTGGACGGCCCGGCACGGCGGGTGGCGGCCGAGCGCCTGTGGCGGCATGTGCAGGAGCATGCGCACGAGAGCGACCACCCGCTGTTCCACCAGGCCCTCGCCCACTTCCTGTCGCCCGTTCGGGCGGAGCGCGAACAGGGCGATGGCGGTGAGCCGCCAGGTACGCACGCCCCGGTGCACGAACCGGCTGTTTCGCCGGAAACGGCCTTGCAGTCGTGCATCCGTCAACTGGCCTCGGGCAAGTACAGGGACACCCACGCGATGGTGAGTCAGGCCTTTTCGGGCATCACCGGTCGCGACCTGCACGAACAACTGCTGGCGCTGGAACTGCATGTCCAGGGCGCGGAGGCACTCGATGAGATCGAGAAGGTGGCCGTGTTGAACGTGATCAGGCGGCTTCGCGACGCGGACCCGTCGAGTGGGCGGCGCAAGATCCAGTTGCCTGCCCTCTCGATCCGGGGCCCGGCCCAGGGCCTGGGCCATCAGGTCGTGCAGGAAATGCATCGCGCAGGGAAAGGCGCCGAGGCGATCAATCGCTTCCTGGACGGCTTGTCGGCCAGCGCCTTGATGGAAACCCTGGGGCGGCTGATGGACCCGGACGCCGAGGCCGATCCCGCATTGGTCCGGCTGGCCGGCGACAGGCTGCGCCTGATCGACCAGCACGAGAGGGCCCGCGTGCTCGCACCCCTGATCGCCTGGGGTGCGCGCGATTGCGCGGGAGACGCACCGCCGCTGCCGATCCCGGACGATCCCGCCAGCTCGCTGGCGCTGCTGCGGCAACTGGTGCTGGTGGCGCAACAGGAACTTCCGTCGGACGAGGGGGCGTGTCTGTTCGATGCGTTCAGCACCTATCGGGAGGCCGTGGACGTCTTGACCGCGCGTGGCCACGGGGATGAACGGTGGATCAGGCAGGTTCGCCTGGCCATGAGGGACCACGAGCGACCCGCCGAGGTGCTTCAGGCCTTGCTGAAGCAGTGCGGCTCCAAGGCCGCGGCGGCGGTGGCCCTGCAGGCCGCCAGGCAGAACGCCCAGGTCTGGACCGAGGACGAGTGGACCCGTCTGCGTCGCATCGTGGCCGAGTGGTACGCGACGGAGGGGATGCCGCCCGAGCTCATGGCCAATCCGGGAAAAGCCGCGGAGGTTCCCAAAACGCTGGCGATCGCGCCCGAGGAAATGCCCAAGCGCAAGGCGGGGCCCGCGGCACGCAGGCGCTACCACGACAAGCAACTGCAAGTGGCCGCGCAGCAGCGCATTGCCTTTGACGATGCGCAGGTGGTGCGCGGCCTGTTGTCGCACCACCTGCACTTGCGGCAAGCCGATCCGGCGGGCGGATATGGCTACGTGGACACCAGCGATGAAGAGCTTTGCGTGCAACTGCTGGCCATCTCCCCGATCCCCCGCGCCCGCCTGTTGCAGGCCCTCGCCATCGTGGCCCACGACATGCGCCTCAAAGAGCAGCCGCTGGCGCAACGCCTGATGAACAAGATGGACGAAGCCGTTCCGTCGATCATGCAGGTCAGGCCCCTGGGCCCCCGGGAAAAATTCAAGGCGGCGGTGAGCGTCTTTGCCAATGGGGTGCGCGAAGGGGCCGCCCAGTGGGTGGGCGCGGGCCTGATGCGAACGACCGTTCACTACGCGGGACCCTGGGGCACGATCGTCGTGACGGTCGTCAGCGTCGGCGTCCTGCCTCTGCTGGCGTCACGCTACCTGCACAGCCTCGAAACGCTGGACTACCAGATGCACCCCAGGAAGGTGGTCCGCTTCCTGCTCGACCTCATGCCCGGCCTCGGCGCCGCGGCCGGGATCGGCTTTTCGCTGTACGTCGGCGTCCGGTACGGTGCCTTTTCAGAGGAGGGCATCCACTCGGTGTTGATCGGCCTGGCCGCCGGCAACCTGGGCCGGTTCCTCCTGCGGCAGCCGACCCAGAGCTGGACGCAGTCGTCGCTCACGCGGGGCATCACCGTGGTCGACCGACAGGGCAATCCCCCGTCCGAGCACTTCCAGTACCGCTTCAACATCCTTCGAGACCTGGCCTACACCGTGCCCTACGTCGTGGCCAGCGTGTGCACCCTGGAATGGGTGACGGGCCTCGCGAACGAGCTGTTTCCGGTGCTTGACGACCTGGCGAGCGTGCTGGGCCATTCGTTCGTCATGACGTTCCCCAGCGCCTTGGTGGAGGCTTGGGACGGCATGGTGGTCGACATCTTCCTGGCCTTGGCCGCCGCGCTCATCGCGGACTACGTCGCGCGGCGCGGCACCCAGCCCAATCCGGGCCGGAACTGGGAGCACTGGATGCGGCATGGCCTGGCCCGGACCGTGGCCATGTGCCCGTCGGACACCCTGGCCGCGATCGCCGCCGCGCTGATGCGCGCGGGGTATCGCCCGGCGGCGCTGGTGCTCGCGGCGCTCGCCGGTGCGACGGGCGGCCCCTTCGGTGCTTTGCGCGGCCGGACCTTCAACTATGTGATGACCACCGTGTCGACGGTGCAGAACGGGTCGGTGCTGCCGGACGGCCTGGTCACGTGCGTGGGGCGCGGCGCGCGGTTCCTGGGCCGCGGCGTGGTGCAGGCCGTGGGTTCCATCGCTTCGCTGTGGGGTGGGGTCGCTGCGGCGGACCAAGCCAGCGAAGGAGATGGCGACAGCGAGCGCGTCAGCAGCACGGAGGGGGGTGTTGAGAGCGACACCTTCGACGACAGCGACAGCGAGTACCTCGACCCCGAGAACGACGCGACCTGAGCGCGGGGAACGCCCGCTTACCGGCGGAACCGCCCGCTGGCGTCGATGATCGACAGGTCCGCGAAGTCCAGCCCCGTGTGGTTCGTGGGGCTGTAGCTCACCGTCAGGCCGCCCAGGTCGAAGCGCGACATGCCCTCCAGCGCGTCGCGCAGCTTCTGCGGCGTGGGGTTGGGGCCGGCGCGGCGCAGGCCTTCCACCACCACCTTCGCGCCGGCGAAGCCTTCCATCATGGCGGGCGACACGCCCGGCAGGCCCTTGGCCTTGGCCAGGTCCTGCGCTTCCTTGATGAGCGCGTAACTGACCGAGCGCTCGTTGGGAAACACCTGCGTCACGATCACGCCCCGCGCGTGTTCGCCCAGCAGCTTGATGAAGCCGTCCGAGGCGTTGTTCGACAGCGTGACCACCTGCGCGCGCGAGCCCGCCGCGCGCAGCGCCTTCACCGCGTTCGCGGTGTTGCCGGCCGAGGCGATCACCATCACCGCGTGGGCGTTCAGCTTGGCGACCTCGGCGGCCACGGCGCTGTAGTCGGGCTTGTCGCGCGGCGTCTTCTGGCGCAACACCGGCTCCAGCTTCGCCTTGGCGAAGCCCTGCATGGCACCGGCCGCGCTGTCGGCGCCGAAGGAGTCGTCGGTCTCGATGATGGCGATGCGGTTCTGGCCGATGCTGGCCAGGTGCTCGATGGCGCGCGCGGCCTCGCGCTGGTAGGTGGCGCGCACGTTGAACACCCAGGGGTTGACGGGGTCGTGCAGCACCATGGCGCCGGTGCTGGGAGCGATCAGCGGCACCTTGTGCTCGGCCAGCAGCGGCAGCAGCGCCTGCGAATGCGGCGTGCCCCGGTTGAGGAAGAGGGCCAGCACGCCCTGCTTCGTGATCAGCTCGCGCGAGACGTCCACCGTTACCTTGGGGTCGAACTTGTCGTCCACCGACACCAGTTCGATCTTTTCACCGTGCACGCCGCCGCGCGCGTTCACGGCATCGAAATACAGCTTCGCGCCGTCGGTGTTTTCCTTGACCCCGGCCGCCACCGAGCCAGTGAAGCCCGAGGGCTGGCCAATGCGCAACTGCGCCTGGGCAGTGGTGGCCGCGACGAGCAAGGCCAGGCCCGCGCTGGCGAGGGAACGGAACCGCATCTTTGTCTCCTTTTGTAAGGGCGCGCGATTCTGTCCGAATGCTCCCCCAGGGTACCAGTGTGGAAATGACGTAGGGCGCGGCAACGGTCACGGACGGTCCCTAGAATCTTCCGCTTCCCGCTCAGGAGCCCCCGCATGTCCGACGATCAACGCCCCGACCACGCCCACCAGGCCGAACCCGATGAACGGGCGGCCGATGGCGGGGGCGCCGAGGGCCTGATCCGCATCCGCGGCGCGCGCCAGCACAACCTCAAGGGGCTGGACCTGGACATCCGCACCGGCGAGCTGACGGTGGTGACGGGCCCCAGCGGCTCGGGCAAGTCCAGCCTGGTGTTCGACACCCTGTTCGCCGAGGGCCAGCGGCGCTACGTCGAGACCTTCAGCGCCTACGCGCGCCAGTTCCTGGACCGCATGGACAAGCCGGCCGTGGACCGCGTGGAAGGCGTGCCGCCCGCCATCGCCATCGACCAGACCAACCCGGTGCGGTCCTCGCGCTCCACCGTGGGCACCATGACGGAGCTCAACGACCACCTGAAGCTGCTGTTCGCGCGCGGCGCCGAGCTGTTCGACCGCGAGACCGCGCTGCCGGTGCGGCACGACTCGCCGGAGACCATCGCGGCCGAGTTGCGGCGGCGCAGTGAAGCGCAAGCCGACCCGCGCCTGGTGCTCACCTTTCCGGTGGAGCTGCCCGCCAACACGACGCCCGAGGAAATCGAGCAGTGGCTCTCGGCCAGCGGCTACACGCGCGTGCAGGCCGAACGCACCGTGCAGCGCGAGGTGAAGGACGAGGCCCCCGCCAAAGGCAAGAAGGCCAGGCCCGCGATCGAGGCCGTGAAGCTGCTCGACGTGGTGGCCGACCGCTTCCGCATCGCCGGCGCCGAGCCGGCTCGTGTGATGGAGGCGATCGAGACCGGCCTCAAGCGCGGCGGTGGGCGGCTCACGGTGTACGCCTTGAAGGAAGAGGGAGAGCCGGAGATCTGGAAGTTTTCGACGGGCTTGCATTGCCCCGAGAGCGACATCCGCTACACCGAGCCCACGCCCTCGATGTTCTCGTTCAACTCGCCCGTGGGCGCCTGCGACACCTGCCGTGGCTTCGGCCGCGTGATCGGTGTCGACTACGGCCTGGTGATCCCGAACGAGAAGCTCACCTTGCGCAACGGCGCCATCAAGGTGTTCCAGACGCCCGCGTGGAAGGAGTGCCAGGACGACCTGATGCGCCACGCCGAAGCGGCGGGCATTCCGCGCGACACGCCCTGGGCCAAGCTCACGCCCGAGCAGCAGGCCTGGGTGAAGAACGGCTCGCCGCAGTGGAACGGCAAGTGGAACCAGCACTGGTACGGCGTGGGCCGCTTCTTCGAGTACCTGGAGAGCAAGGCCTACAAGATGCACATCCGCGTGCTCTTGTCCAAGTACCGCAGCTACACCGAATGCCCGGTGTGCCGGGGCGCGCGGCTCAAGACCGACAGCCTGCTGTGGCGCGTGGGCACCCGCGCGCAGGCCGACGCGGTGCTGGAACCCGCGAAGCGCTACCTGCCCGCCGGCGTGGCCTGGTCGCGCGCCCAGCTCGAGGCCTTGCCCGGCCTGTGCCTGCACGACCTGATGCTCATGCCGCTGACGGAGCTGCGGCGCTTCTTCGATTCCATCGCGCCCACGCAGGCGGGCAGCTCGGGCGAGCAGCAGGCGCTCAAGCTGCTGCTGGAAGAGATCAACACCCGCATCCGCTACCTCTGCGAGGTCGGCATCGGCTACCTCACGCTGGACCGCCAGAGCCGCACCCTCAGCGGCGGCGAGGTGCAGCGCATCAACCTCACCACGGCACTCGGCACCTCGCTGGTCAACACGCTGTTCGTGCTCGACGAGCCCAGCATCGGCCTGCACCCGCGCGACATGGCGCGCATCGTGGACGCCATGAAGCGCCTGCGCGACGCCGGCAACACCCTGGTGGTGGTGGAGCACGACCCGGCCGTCATGCTCGCCGCCGACCGGCTCATCGACATGGGCCCGGGCCCCGGCGAGCGCGGCGGCAGCATCGTCTTCGACGGCACGCCCGAGCAGATCCGCGCGGCCGACACGCTCACCGGCGCCTACCTCGGCGCGCGCAAGACCATCGGCATGGGCTTCAAGCGCGCGGTGACCGACAGCACGCCGCGCCTGATCCTCGAAGGCGCGAGCGAGCACAACCTGAAGAACGTGTCGGTGGAGTTTCCGCTGCAGCGCCTGGTGGTGGTCACCGGCGTGTCGGGCTCGGGCAAGTCCACGCTCATCCAGGACGTGCTGGCGCCCGCGCTCATGCGCCACTTCGGCCAGAGCACCGAATCGCCCGGCGCGCACGACCGCCTGCTGGGCGCGGAACAACTCGCCGACGTGGTCTTCGTCGACCAATCGCCCATCGGCAAGACGGCGCGCTCCAACCCCGTGAGCTACGTGGGCGCCTGGGACGCCATCCGCGCGCTGTTCGCCGACGCGCCGCTGTCGCGCCAGCGCAGCTACACGCCGGCCAAGTTCAGCTTCAACAGCGGCGACGGGCGCTGCCCCACCTGCGGCGGCTCCGGCTTCGAACACGTGGAGATGCAGTTCCTCTCCGACGTGTACCTGCGCTGCCCCGACTGCGACGGCAAGCGCTACCGGCCCGAGATCCTGGAGGTGAAGATCGACCGCGGCCAGCGCTTGCTCAACGTGGCCGACGTGCTGGAGCTCACCGTGAACGAAGCCGCGCAGCTCTTCGCGCACGACCGCGAGGTCATCCGCGCGCTGCAGCCCATCGTCGACGTGGGCCTGGAATACGTGAAGCTCGGCCAGCCCGTGCCCACGCTGTCGGGTGGTGAGGCCCAGCGCCTCAAGCTCGCGGGCTTCCTCGCGGAAGCGGCCAAGTCCGCCAGCGCGAGCCGCCAATCGGTGGCGCGCAAGGGCACGCTGTTCCTGTTCGACGAGCCCACCACCGGCCTGCACTTCGACGACATCGCCAAGCTCATGCGCTCGCTGCGCAAGCTGATCGACGCGGGTCATTCGCTGGTGGTGATCGAGCACAACCTGGACGTGATCCGCGCGGCCGACTGGCTCATCGACCTGGGCCCCGAGGGCGGCGCGGGCGGCGGCGCGGTGGTGGCCGAGGGTCCGCCGGAGCAGGTGCGCGAGCACCCCGGCAGCCACACCGCGCAGGCCCTGCGCGAGTACGCGATGGCCATGGACCAGGTGCACGCGGTCAACGAACGGCCGGCCGTGCCCTACGGTGCGCGCGCGGCCAGGCGACGCGGCCCGCACGACGAGGCCATCCGCATCGTCAATGCCAAGGAACACAACCTCAAGCAGCTCAGCGTGGACATCCCGCGCGGCAAGTTCAACGTCATCTCGGGCGTGAGCGGCTCGGGCAAGAGCACGCTGGCCTTCGACATCCTGTTCAACGAGGGCCAGCGTCGCTACCTGGAAAGCCTCAACGCCTACGCGCGCAGCATCGTGCAGCCGGCCGGCCGGCCCGAGGTGGACGCGGTCTACGGCATCCCGCCCACCGTGGCGATCGAGCAGCGCCTCTCGCGCGGCGGACGCAAGAGCACCGTGGGCACCACCACCGAGGTCTGGCACTTCCTTCGTCTGCTCTACGTGAAACTGGGCACGCAGCATTGCGTGCACGACGGTGCGGCCGTGAAGCCGCAAAGCGCCGACAGCATCGCCGCCGCCATCCTGCGCAAGCACGCGGGGCGGCACGTGGGCCTGCTGGCGCCGCTGGTGGTCAACCGCAAGGGCGTGTACACCGAGCTGGCCGACTGGGCGCGCCCGCGCGGCCACAGCCACCTGCGCGTGGACGGCGAGTTCCTGCCCACCACGGGCTTTCCGCGCATCGACCGTTTCAAGGAACACACCATCGAGCTGCCGGTGGCCGACTTCGTCGTGAACCCGGCCGACGAGGCCCGGCTGCGCAGCGAACTGGCGAAGGCGCTGGAGCACGGCAAGGGCATCCTGCACCTGCTGCACCCGCTCGATGGGCTGAAAGACGCCATTGCCGATGGCCGCTCCACGCGCGAGATCGGCGCGGTGGAGGTATTCAGCACCGCGCGCGCCTGCCCGGTGTGCAGCACCAGCTACCCCGAGCTGGACCCGCGGCTGTTCTCCTACAACAGCAAGCACGGCTGGTGCCCCGACTGCGTGGGCACCGGCACGAAGCTCTCGCGCGAGCAGCGCAAGGCCCTGGACGATTCGGTGCGCGACGCCGACGAGAAGGGCCGCGAGCAGAGCTTCGCCGAGCCCGAGGTGGAGGGTGTGGGCGATGAGCTTTGCCCGACCTGCGAGGGCACGCGGCTCAACGCGCAGGCGCGCGCCGTGCGGTTTGGCGGCGTCGCCATCACCGACATCGCGCGCTTGTCCGTCAGTGAGGTGCGGCGCTGGGTGCGCGAACTCATGGAGGGCAGTGGTTTGTCCGGTCGGGAGGCCGACATCGCGCGCGACCTGTTGCCCGAGATCGAAAGCCGCCTGGCCTTCCTGGAACAAGTGGGCCTGAACTACCTGACGCTCGATCGCGGCGCGCCCACGCTCAGCGGCGGCGAAGCGCAGCGCATCCGCCTCGCGGCGCAACTGGGCAGTCACCTGCAAGGCGTGTGCTACGTGCTCGACGAGCCCACCATCGGCCTGCACCCGCGCGACAACCAGATCCTGCTCGATGCCCTGCACCAGCTCGGCGCGCAGGGCAACACCCTGGTGGTGGTGGAGCACGACGAGGACACCATCCGCCGCGCCGACCACGTGATCGACATCGGCCCCAGCGCCGGCAAGCGCGGCGGGCGCGTGGTGGCGCAGGGCACGGTGGCGGACCTGTCGGCCAACGATGAGTCGGTCACCGGGCGCTACCTGCTGCACGCCATGAAGCACCCGCTGCAGGCGCGCCGCGCCGTGCGGGCCGACGAACCCGAGCTCGAGCTGCGTGGCGCCGCCCTGCACAACCTGCAGAAGCTGGACGTGAAGGTGCCGCTCAAGCGCCTGGTGGTCGTCACCGGCGTGAGCGGCTCGGGCAAGAGCACGCTGGCGCGCGACGTGCTGCTCACCAACGTGGCCGAGGCCGTGTCCATGCGCAGCACCGCCGCCGGCAAGAAGGCCTGGGACAGGGGCGAGCGGCCCGCCTGGTCCGGCTGCGAGCGCCTGATCGGCAGCGAAGCCGTGGACCGCGTGCTCGAGGTCGACCAGACGCCCATCGGCAAGACGCCGCGCTCCTGCCCGGCCACCTACATCGGCTTCTGGGACACGGTGCGCAAACTCTTCGCCGACACGCTGGAGGCCAAGGCGCGCGGCTACGGCCCGGGCCGCTTCAGCTTCAACACCGGCGAAGGCCGCTGCCCGAGCTGCGAAGGCCAGGGCGTGCGCACCATCGAGATGAGCTTCCTGCCCGACGTGAAGGTGCCTTGCGAAACCTGCCACGGCGCGCGCTTCAACCCCGAGACCCTGGCCGTGACCTGGAAGGGCAAGAGCATCGGCGACGTGCTGCAGATGGAGGTGGACGAGGCGGTGGATTTCTTCGCCTCCATGCCCGCCATCAGCCACCCGCTGCAACTGCTCAAGGACGTGGGCCTGGGCTACCTCACGCTGGGCCAACCCTCGCCCACCCTGAGCGGCGGCGAGGCGCAGCGCATCAAGCTCGTCACCGAACTCAGCAAGGTGCGCGACGAGGTGGGCCGGCGCGGGCAGAAGGCGCCGCACACGCTCTACGTGCTGGACGAGCCCACGGTGGGCCTGCACATGGCCGACGTGGAAAAGCTCATCCGCGTGCTGCACCGCCTGGTGGACGGCGGCCACAGCGTGGTGGTGATCGAGCACGACCTGGACGTGATGGCCGAGGCCGACTGGATCATCGACCTGGGCCCCGAGGGCGGATCGGGCGGCGGCCGCGTGGTGGCCGCCGCGGCGCCCGAGGCGGTGGTGGCGGCGGGTACTCACACCGGGCGCGTGCTGGCACCGGTGCTGGCCCGGCAGTGAGGCGGCGGCGGTGCGTGCGGGGCAGGTGATCCACATCGAGCCCGCCGCGCCGGCCAAGCCCGCGCTGGGCACGCCGTGCAATGGCTGCGGTGTGTGCTGCCTGGCCGAGCCGTGTCCGCTGGGTCGCGTGATCTCGCGCAAGCGCGTGGGCGCGTGCGACGCGCTGCGCTGGGACGGGGCCTTGAAGCTCTACCGTTGCGGCGCGATCACCGACGCGGCGGGGGTGCTCGGCCCACGCTGGGCCTTTGCGGCGCCACTGCTGCGCCGGCTGGCGCGGCGATGGATCGCGGCCGGGGTGGGTTGCGACGCCGACCTCGATGTGGCGTCCTCGCGCACCTGAGGCCGGGCCGTCGCTGCCTCAAGCGCGCGGCAGCGGCAGCGCGGTCTTGTAGCGCACCTGCTTGAGCGCAAACCCCGAGCGGATCTTTTCCACCTCGGGCAGGGGCGAGAGGCGGTCGAGGATGAAGCGCTCCAGCGCGCCGATGTCGGGCACCACCACGCGCAACAGGTAGTCGGAATCGCCCGTCATCAGGTAGCACTCCATCACCTCGTCGAGGTCGGCGATGCGCTGCTCGAAGCGCGCCAGTGCCTCCTTGCTCTGCGTGGTGAGGCTGATGTTGATGAACACGTTGAGCCCCAGGCCCAGGCGCGCCGCGTCGGCCAGGGCCACGTACTGGCGGATCACGCCCGACTGTTCGAGCGCCTTCACGCGCGCCAGACAGGGCGAGGGCGACAGCCCCACGCGCTGGGCCAGGGCCACGTTGGACAGGGAGCCGTCGTGTTGCAGCTCGTCGAGGATCCGGCGGTCGATGGCGTCCATGGTCTTTTGTGCTGCTGAATGATCTATTGATGGAATTATCTGCTGCCTATCGGGCGGACATCGGCCCGTTCGGCAGCACATGCCGGACAGTCGCGCCTAGAGTGCCCCGCCATGAACCCGCACGACCTCATCGCCCCCGACCCCGACCCGCAGGAAACCGCGGAGTGGCACGACGCCTTCCTGTCGCTGTTGCACACGCAAGGCCCCACGCGCGCCCGGCAGATGCTCGATGGCCTGGTGGCGCTGGCGGGACAGCAGCGCGTGGGCTGGCGGCCGAATCTGAACACGCCGTACGTGAACACCATCGCGGCCGAGCGCCAGCCGCCGTTTCCGGGCGACCTCGCCATCGAGGAGCGCCTGGCCTCGCTGATGCGCTGGAACGCGCTGGCCATGGTGGTGCGCGCCAACCAGGCCTATGGCGAACTGGGCGGCCACATCGCCAGCTACGCCAGCGCCGCCGACCTGTTCGAGACCGGCTTCAACCATTTCTTTCACGCGCGCAGCGCCGCGCACGGCGGTGACCTGGTGTTCTTCCAGCCGCACAGCGCGCCCGGCGTGTACGCGCGCGCCTTCCTGGAAGGCCGCCTGAACGAAGACGATCTGCGCCACTACCGGCAGGAGATCGTCGCGCCCGAACACGGCGCGCGCGGGCTCTCCAGCTACCCGCACCCGTGGTTGATGCCCGATTTCTGGCAGTTCCCCACCGGCTCCATGGGCATCGGCCCCATCAGCTCGATCTACCACGCGCGCTTCATGCGCTACCTCACGCACCGCGGCCTGCTCGACGCCGGCCAGCGCACCGTGTGGGGCGTGTTCGGCGACGGCGAGATGGACGAGCCCGAGAGCATGAGCGCGCTCACACTGGCCGCGCGCGAGCGGCTCGACAACCTGGTGTGGGTCGTCAATTGCAACCTGCAGCGGCTCGACGGCCCGGTGCGCGGCAATCACCGCATCATCGACGAGCTGGAGCGCCTGTTCGCGGGCGCGGGCTGGAACGTCATCAAGCTGCTGTGGGGCAGTGATTGGGATGGCCTGTTCGCCAGCGACACCGGCGGCGCGCTCGCGCAGGCGCTGGGCGACACGGTCGACGGCCAGATGCAGACCTTCGCGGCCAAGGACGGCCGCTTCAACCGCGAGAACTTCTTCGGCCAGAACCCCGCGCTCGCCGCGCTCGTGCAGGGGCTGAGCGACGAGCAGATCGACCGACTCAAGCGCGGCGGACACGACCTGGTGAAGATCCACGCCGCCTACGCCGCCGCCGTGGCGCACCGGGGCCAGCCCACGGTGATCCTGGCGCACACCAAGAAGGGCTACGGCATGGGCACGGCCGGACAGGGCCGCATGACCACGCACAGCCAGAAAAAGCTCGACGCGGACGACCTGCTGGCCTTCCGCGACCGCTTCGCGCTGCCGCTGAGCGACGAGCAGGCCACGGGCCTGGCCTTCTACAAACCCGCCGAGGACAGCGCCGAGCTGCGCTACCTGCGCGAGAGGCGCGCGGCCCTGGGTGGTGCGATGCCGCGGCGAGAGACCGCATGCGCCGTGGTGCCCGTGCCGGAGGTGAATGCCTACGCCGGCTTCGCTCTGAACGCCGCCGGCAAGGAAATGAGCACCACGATGGCCTTCGTGCGCCTGCTGGGCAACCTGCTGAAGGACGCGGCGCTGGGCCCGCGCCTCGTGCCCATCGTGGCCGACGAGGCGCGCACCTTCGGCATGGCCAACCTGTTCAAGCAGGTCGGCATCTACAGCAGCGTGGGGCAGCGCTATGCGCCGGAAGACATCGGCTCGGTGCTGAGTTACCGGGAGGCGCTGGACGGGCAGATCCTGGAAGAGGGCATCAGCGAGGCCGGCGCCATCGCGAGTTGGACCGCCGCGGCCACCAGCTACAGCGTGCACGGCCTGGCCATGCTGCCCTTCTACATCTACTACTCCATGTTCGGCTTCCAGCGCGTGGGCGACGCCATCTGGGCCGCGGCCGACCAGCGCGCGCGGGGCTTCCTGCTGGGGGCCACCTCAGGCCGCACCACGCTGGGCGGCGAGGGCCTGCAGCACCAGGACGGCAGCAGCCACCTGGTGGCTGCGACCATCCCCAACTGCAAGGCGTATGACCCGGCCTTCGCGGGCGAGCTGGCGCTCCTCGTCGATGCGGGCATGCGCGAGATGCTGGTGGAGCAGCGCGACGTTTTCTACTACCTCACCCTGATGAACGAGAACTACGCGCAGCCCGACCTGCCGGATGCCGCGCGCGAGGGCGTGCTCAAGGGCGGCTACGTGTTCAAGCGATTCGGACCGGCGGATGGCGCGCCGATCACGCTGCTGGGATCGGGCGCCATCCTGACCGAGGTGCTGCGCGCCGCCGACGCGCTGGCGCGGCAAGGGCACCGCGTGCACGTCTGCAGCATCACGAGCTGGAGCGAACTCGCGCGCGAGGCGCAGGCCGCCGAGGCGGAGGGCCGCACGCCCTGGCTTCGCGCCTTGCTGGCCGATACCACCGGCCCGGTGCTGGCCGCGAGCGATTACGTGCGCGCCGTGCCCGAGGCTCTGCGCGCCTGGCTGCCGGTGGATCGCGCCTACCGCACGCTGGGCACCGACGGCTTTGGCCGCAGCGACACGCGTGCCGCGCTGCGCGCCTTCTTCCGGGTGGACGCGGCGAGCATTGCCGCCGCGGCGCGGGCTTACTCCTTGGGCGAGCCGAAGTAGCCGGACGGAGGCGGGGTTTCCAGGCGGACTTCGGTCATCGGGTCCCAGTGGGTGTTCGGCAGCGCGGTTTCCGCGAGGTATGACGCCGCCAACTGCAGCCTCTGTTCTTCGGGTTCCGTGAGCGGGCGCGTCGCGAGGGTCTGCAAGAGTTGCTGTTCCGTGTGGAGGGCCAGGTCTCGAATGGCGCGGCTTGTCACATAGCCTCCCAGCGCCTTCTCGACGTTCACGGTTTCCCATCCCGCATCGAGGGAGGTGACCGTCTGACGGGGTTCGGCTTGACGGTCGCGGCGTCGCAAACGCCGGGTTCCCCGAGTCGGCTGCGTGGCGGGTTCCATCTTGTCCCTGGATGTCGGGATCTCATCGAGTGTGTGCGATTCCAGTTCGATATCGGGCGTGGAAGGCAAGGGTGTGCGGAACGACGCCAGTGAGTCCAGTTGACGCCGCTTTTTCTCACCCCTTGTCGGTGCGGCCTGTTGTCTCCGTTCGCCGGCCTGGGCTTTGCGAGCGTCGTCCAGCGCCATCAGCTTCTGGCGCATCTCCTTTGTGTCGGCGACTTGCAGATGGGTCTTCCGCATGGGTTGCGTGTAGAGGATGTGTTGAGCAAGATCGGCGGCGGCGTTCCTGACTTCCTGGTTGTTGTTGCCGTCGTGGTTGATCTGCTCGCACATCCTCCAGATGAACTCATAGGCAAGCGGTTCGTCCGTGCCGGAAAGGCTGGCCCGGACGGAGGAGAAGGTCTGGTCTTCGTCCATCCGGTTGGGCGAGAGGAACTCGAATCCGGCCTTGCCAGGCTTGACGTGAAGCGTGCGACCGGTCGCCTTCTGGCTTTCCTGCTCCAGGGCCGCGCGAACGTGGGGCACGTCTTCGAGCGACGGAGCGTGCCGGTTCTGCACGGCCAGGTACCTGGCGTCTGGTTTTGGCTTTGGGGTGTTCTTGATCATGAGGAAGCGATGCACCGAGGATTGAGCGGAGGCGCGACCACGCCGCGCCCGCCTCAGTAGCGGGCCCTCCCGGCCCGGTTCCTGTATCGGCCCACCGGCCGGGGCATGCATTGCCCTGGATGGTTCAGCGCGCCAGCAGCACCGCCACGCCCACCACCAGCACCACCGCCACCACGATCAGCACCCGCGTGCGCACGCGCAGCAACTGCACCGCCTCCACCAGCCGCGCGTTCTGCTCGGCCAGTTCGCTCAGGGTCTGCGCCATCTGCTGCTGCGCGGCGGACTGCTGGTCGATGAGCTGGCGCGCTTCGACGAGGCGGTCGCGCAGCGCTTCCAGGGTGGGCGGTTCAGCCGCGAGGTCCGTGGGCGGGCTCGGGGGCACCGGCACTGTCGGGGCCTTCTGTTTGTCGAGCAGCTTGCGCGCGGCATTGAGCACCTTCGGCGCGTGCTCGATCACGTCGCCCCAGGGAATGATCTTCAGCGCGGCGATCCAGGGGATGGCCATGGTCGGGTCCTCGTTGCGGTGTGCGGGTGGGAGCGCGAAGCGGGCCTCAGGGTTCCCGGCGCCGCAGCAACCATACCCCCATTGCCGCCACGCCCACCAGCAGCGCCGGAAAGCCCAGCGCCGGCGACCACTGCAGCGCCGCCGCGCCCAGCGCGGGCGCCAGCACCCCGCCCAGGGTGTAGCTCATCACCAGCACGGCGGTGCTGTTCACCAGGGTGATGCCCCGCTCGCGCGAGCCGATGTCGATCATCGCGAGCGTGTAGAGGCAGCCGCCCGCGCCGCCCCACACGAACGCCACCGGCGCGGCCAGCCAAGGCGTGCCCGCGACGAAGGGGATCAACAAGGTGCCCAGCAGCGTGACCCAGGCGCAGCCGCGCATGAGCGTCGATCGCGCGGCGCGCTGGTCGCCCCAGCGCTGTTGCGGGTGATGGGCCATGCGGTCGGCCAGCACGCCGGCGGGCAGCATCATGAGCGCGCTGCCCAGGCCGCTGGCCGACACCAGCAGCGCCGCCACCACCGCGCCCAGGCCCAGCGCCAGGCCGTAGAGCGGCAGGATGGACGTGAGCCCGCTTTCGAAGAAGCCACCGACGAAGCCCACCGTCATGATCAGCGGGTGCGCGGTCAGTGCGTGCCACACGCCGCCCAGGCCCACGCGGGCCTCCTGCGCGTCGGCCGCGGGCGGCACGCGCGGGATCAGCAGGCTCCAGCCCAGGCCGATGGCCATGCAGCCGAAGGCGAGCCAGATGGCGGCGTCGCTCTGAGGGCCGACCCAGGCCAGCAGCAGCGGGCCGACGACGAAGGTGACGCCCACCAGGGTTTCGAACAGGCCCACGTAGCGCCCGCGTTGCGCGGTCGGCGCGAACTCGGCCACGATCGCCTCCGCCAGCACCCAGCGCAGGCCCGAGGCCATGCCCGCGACCAGCTTGAGCCCGAACCACAGCGGCAGCCACGAGGACAGCGCGAAGCCCATGGTGGCGAGTGTGGGGACGAGCGCCGACAGCCACAGCGTGGGCCGGCGGCCCAGCGCGCGCGTGACGGCCGAGGCGAAGGGCACCATGAGGAAGATGCCGAACCAGCCGCTGGCCGCGAACACGCCGGCCAATGCGGTGGACTCGCCGCCGTCCTTCAGGCGCAGCAGCAGCAGGGGCGTGAGCATGAAGTAGCCCACGAGCTCGAAGAAGGTGGCGCCGAAGATGGCGACCAGGCCCAGGCGGGCGTGGGCGGCTGGTGCGGCGGCGCGACCGCTGGCGGGCACCGGACGTTCGCTCATGCCGTGGCCCGCGCCGCTAGCACCGCCTCGACCACGTCGGCGAAACCCTGGCCGCGCTCGCGCGGCGCCACGTAGCGCGGGTGGTGCGCCAACTGATTCCAGAAGCGCGCGATGTTGGCCACGCCCACGCTGTGCGGAAAGCGCGCGAACATGGCGGCGTCGTTGGTGGAGTCGCCCACGTAGACCCAGCGGTCGATCTCGGCGTCGAGGTCGCGACCGAGGCGCTCGCGCACGATCCAGCGCGCGCCGCTGAGTTTGTCGTGCGCGCCGATCCAGCCGTTGATGTGGATGGAGCTCACGGTGGCGGTGAGGCCATCGTCGCGCAGGATGTCCACGATCCGCGCGACGTCGGCCTCGCTCAGGTGCGCGTGTTCGCTGTGGTCGATGGCGATGTCGGTCTCGCGGCCGGCGCTGTCGGTGGCCAGGCGCGCGTGCGGCAGTTCGCGCAGCGCGCGCGCGGCGGCGGCTTGCAGGCGGGTGAAGTTGGCCGCTCGCGTGGTCGCGTCCTGGGCGTAGGCCTTGCGCAGTTGCCCGCCCTCGTTCCACAGCGCCACCGCGCCGTTCTCGGCCACGATGGCGTCGATCGGCCAGGCCAGGGCGAAGGGCTCGCTCCAGCCCGCTGGCCGGCCGGTGACGGCGAACACCGGCAGGCCGGCCGCGCGCAGGCGGCGCAGCGCGGCCCCGGCCTCGGGCGCGATCGCCCCATCGGCCGTGAGGGTGTCGTCGATGTCGGTGAGCACGCCGTGGATGCGCGCGACGTCGGGCAGGGGCCAGTCGGCCAGGGGCGTGGGTTGCATGGCGGGGCGGCAGTTTCTCACAGGGTCGGCGCACCTGTCGGATACCCCGGGGCGATTCCCCCACCCGAGACCTGGCCCGGGTAGAATCCGCGCCCATCCGAGGAGCGTTGCAGCGCCCCACCCGCACACCGCGGGCCGCGGGCGTGAGGCTCGGACCCTTCAACCGGCAACGACGCTCATCCACTGCACGTGTGATGGGTCCCTTCATCTCCCTGTCCGTGCGGTGGCTTTCAATGTTCTGGAGCGCCACATGAATGCACGAATCAACCCGACCACCGACTGCGTGATCACCGACATCGGCCTGGCCGAGTGGGGCCGCAAGGAAATCCGCATCGCCGAGACCGAGATGCCTGGCCTGATGGCCATCCGCGAGGAATACGCAGCCAGGCAGCCCCTGAAGGGCGCGCGCATCACCGGCTCGCTGCACATGACCATCCAGACCGCGGTGCTCATCGAGACGCTGCAGGCGCTGGGCGCGGAGGTGCGCTGGGCCTCCTGCAACATCTTCTCCACGCAGGACCACGCGGCCGCCGCCATCGCCGCCGCCGGCACGCCGGTGTTCGCCGTCAAGGGCGAGACGCTGGTGGACTACTGGGACTACACGCACCGCATCTTCGACTTCGGCCCCAAAGGCAGCGAGGGCGAAGGCCCCAACATGATCCTGGACGACGGCGGCGACGCCACGCTGCTGATGCACCTGGGCAAGCAGGCCGAGAAGGACCCGTCGGTGCTGGCCAAGCCGGGCAGCGAGGAAGAGCGCATCCTGTTCGCGGCCATCAAGGCCAAGCTGGCCGAAGACAGCAGCTGGTACAGCCGCAAGAGCGCCCAGATCATCGGTGTGACCGAAGAGACCACCACGGGCGTGCACCGCCTGAAGGAAATGTCGGTCAAGGGCTCGCTGATGTTCCGCGCCATCAACGTGAACGACTCGGTCACCAAGTCCAAGTTCGACAACCTGTACGGCTGCCGCGAATCGCTGGTGGACGGCATCAAGCGCGCCACGGACGTGATGATCGCCGGCAAGGTGGCCGTGGTCGCCGGCTATGGCGACGTGGGCAAGGGCTCGGCGCAGGCGCTGCGCGCGCTGTCGGCGCAGGTGTGGGTCACCGAGATCGACCCGATCAACGCCCTGCAGGCCGCGATGGAGGGCTACCGCGTGGTGACCATGGAATACGCCGCCGACAAGGCCGACATCTTCGTCACCACCACCGGCAACCGCGACGTCATCACCTATGAGCACATGGCCGCCATGAAGGACCAGGCCATCGTCTGCAACATCGGCCACTTCGACAACGAGATCCAGGTCGCGAAACTGGAAGAGAAATGCCAGTGGGAAGAGATCAAGCCCCAGGTGGACCACGTGATCTTCCCGGACGGCAAGAAGATCATCCTGCTCGCCAAGGGCCGCCTGGTGAACCTGGGCTGCGGCACGGGCCACCCGAGCTTCGTCATGTCCTCCAGCTTCGCGAACCAGACGATCGCGCAGATCGAGCTGTTCACGCACCCGGAGGGCTACGACGTGGGCAAGGTCTATGTGCTGCCCAAGCACCTGGACGAAAAGGTGGCGCGCCTGCACCTGAAGAAGGTCGGCGCGCAGCTCACCGAGCTGACGGACGAGCAGGCTGCTTACATCGGCGTGCCGAAGCAGGGCCCGTACAAGCCCGATACGTACAGATATTGATCACCCCCGCCGCGCTTTGCGCGACCCCCTTCCGGGGGCGATGCCAGCGGCCCGGCGAAGCCGGTTCCGCGGCATCTCTGGACGGGGCCGCCACGCTCCACCATGCGTGCTGATCAACTTCTCGTCGAACGCGGGCTCGCGTCGTCGCGCTCGCAGGCCCAGCGCCTGATCGCCGCGGGCGTGCGCTGGCGTGCCGGCGGCGAGTGGAAGCCCGTGGCCAAGAACGGCGACGAGTTGCCTGGCACCGCCGAGCTGGAACTGCTCGACACGGCCGAGACGCGCTTCGTCTCGCGCGGCGGCCTGAAGCTGGAGGGCGCGCTGGTGCACACCGGGTTCGATGTGCGTGGTCTGCGCGCGCTTGATGTGGGCCAGAGCACCGGCGGCTTCACCGATTGCCTGCTGCAGCGCGGCGCCGCCCAGGTGGTGGGCGTGGACGTCGGCAGCGGGCAACTCAACCCGCGCCTGCGCGGTGAGCCTCGGGTGGTCGCGATCGAACACCTCAACGCACGGGACTTGACGGCGCAGCGCCTGCAAGAGGCCGGGGCCGAGCCGCCATTCGATCTGATCGTCGGCGACCTGTCCTTCATCTCGCAGACCCTGGTGTGGCCCGCGCTGGCGCCGCTGCTCACGCCCGGTGGCCACGGCCTGGTGCTCGTGAAGCCGCAGTTCGAGCTGCAGCCCGAGCACATCGGCAAGGGCGGCCTGGTGAAGGACGCCGCGTCCTACGCGATGGTGCGCGAGCGCATCACGACCGCGCTGCAAGGCCTGGGCCTGGAGGTGCGCGACTATTTCGACAGCCCCATCGCCGGTGGCGATGGCAACCGCGAGTTCTTCGTCTTCATTCGGAAACCGGCATGAACCTGCCCCTCAGCTTCGAATTCTTTCCGCCCAAGACGCCCGAAGGCACCGAGAAGCTGCGCGCCGTGCGCCAGCAGCTTTACGCGCGCCAGCCGCTGTTCTGCTCCGTGACCTACGGCGCCGGTGGCTCCACCCAGGAGGGCACCTTCGGTGCCGTGCGCGAGATCCTCGCCGAGGGCGTGGACGCGGCCTCGCACTTCTCCTGCATCGGCGCCACGCGCGCCAGCGTGCGCGAGCAGCTCGCGCAGCTCAAGGCCATGGGCGTCAAGCGCCTGGTGGCGCTGCGCGGCGACCTGCCCAGCGGCTACGGCCTGGGTGGCGAGTTCCACTACGCGAGTGATCTCGTGGCCTTCATCCGCGCCGAGACCGGCGAGGACTTCCACCTGGAAGTCGCGGCCTACCCCGAGGTGCACCCGCAGGCGAAGTCGCCCGAGGCGGACCTCAAGGCCTATGTGACCAAGGTGAAGGCCGGCGCCCATTCGGCGATCACGCAGTACTTCTACAGCGCGGACGCGTACTTCCGCTTTGTGGACGATGCGAAGCGACTCGGTGCCGACATTCCTGTGGTGCCGGGCATCATGCCCATCATCAGTTCCACCCAGCTCATGCGCTTCTCGGACGCCTGCGGCGCCGAGATCCCCCGCTGGATCCGCCTGCGCCTGCTGGCCTATGGCGACGACACCGCCTCGATCAAGTCCTTCGGTCTGGACGTGGTGACGTCTTTGTGTGAGCAATTGCGTCGCGGCGGCGCGCCGGGCCTGCACTTCTATACGATGAACCAGAGCGCGGCGACGCTGGAGATCCTGCGCCGCCTCGACGTCAGCTGACGCATGCCCTTCGCCCGTTTCGCCGCCCTTGCCGTGCTCGCCGTTGCCCTCTCGGGCTGCGCGAGCCGCGGCGGGCCACCGGGCGAAGGCTGGGGGACGGAGGCACCGTCCGACAGCGGGCCGGCCGCCCATGAAGCGCGCGAGATCGGGCGCGGCCTGGCCTCCTGGTACGGCGAGCCGCACCATGGCCGGCGCACCGCGAACGGCGAAGTCTTCGACATGAACACCTTGACCGCGGCGCACAAGACCTTGCCCTTCGGGACGCGCGTGCGCGTGGAAAACCCGGCCACGGGGCAGGCGGTGGTGGTGCGCATCAACGACCGGGGTCCGTTCAGGCCCGGACGGGTCATCGATCTCAGCCGGGCGGCGGCCGAGCGCATCGGCCTCGTCCAGGCCGGTGTGGCGCCGGTGGTGCTCTACGCTGCCGATTGAGCCGTTGAGTCAGCGTTCGTCGTAGCTCACCACCACACGGTCCGTGGTCGGCCGCGCCTGGCAGCTCAGCACGAAGCCCTGCTCCATCTCCCAGGGTTCGAGCGTGAAGTTGCGCTCCATCTCCACCTGGCCTTCCATCACCTTGGCGCGGCAGGTGCAGCACACGCCGCCGCGGCAGGACCAGGGCAGGTCCAGGCCCGCTTCCAGCGCGACGTCGAGCACGCGTTCGTCGCGGCCCATGCGCAGCTCGTGGGGCTTGCCATCGAGCACCACGGTGAGGGCGACCTCGCCTTCGCTGCGTTCGACGTGGCTCAGTTGCACGCCGGCGCGCTGCGCGCGCGGCATCGCTTCCAGCGTGGGCGAGGTGAAGCGCTCGGTGTGAATGCGCTCGGGCTTCACGCCCGCGCCCAGCAGGGCCTGTTCGGTGGCCTCGATCATGGCCTCGGGGCCGCAGATGAAGACCTCGTCCAGGCTGGGCACAGGCAGCAGCGCATCGATGAGGGCGCGCACCTTGTCGCCGTCGATGCGGCCTTCGAGCAGCGGCACCTCCTGCGCCTGGCGCGAGAGGATGTGGATCAGCGTGAGCCGGTCGCGGTAGCGGTCCTTCAGGTCTTGCAGGGCCTCGTTGAACATCACGCTGGCCATGCGGCGGTTGCCGTAGACCAGGGTGAACTTGGCCGTGGGCGATTCCTCCAGCGTGCTGGTCATGATGGACAGGATGGGCGTGATGCCCGAGCCCGCCGCGAAGCCCACGCGGTGGATGGCGCGCGGGCGGTGCACGGTGAAGCGGCCATCGGGCGGCATGGCCTGCAGCGTGTCGCCGGCCTTGAGTTGTGTGGCGGCCCAGTTGCTGAACACGCCGCCGTCCACCGGGCGGATGCCCAGCGTGAGCTCGCCCTTGCTGGTGTAGATGCTGCGCGGGCTGCTGATGGAGTAGCTGCGGCGCACCTCCTGGCCGTCGATGCGCGCGCGCACGGTGAGGAACTGGCCGGGCTCGAAGGCGAAGGCGCCGCGCTGCTCGGCGGGCACGGCCAGGGTGACGGCCACCGAGCCCGCGGCCTCGGGGCTCACGCGCGCGATGGGCAGATCGACGAATCCGCGGGGGCTGGTGCTCATGGTCAATACGGTTTGAAGAGATCGAAAGGCTCGAGGCAGTCCAGGCACCGGTACAGTGCCTTGCACGCGGTCGATCCGAAGGGCGAGGTTTCGGTGGTGTGCGTGGAGCCGCAGCGCGGGCAGGGCACCGGCTGGGTGGCGGCGCGGCGCGCGAAGCTGACCACCTTGTCGGCGGCGTGCGCGGCGCGGCCGTTGGGCGGCGCGATGCCGTAGGCGAGCAGCTTCTCGCGCGCTTCGGCGGTCATCCAGTCGGTGGTCCAGGCGGGCGAGAGCTGCGTCGTCACGCGCGCGGCCAGTCCCGCGCCATCCAGCGCGGCGCGGATGTCGTCCTCGATCTGGCCCATGGCGGGGCAGCCGCTGTAGGTGGGCGTGATGACGACCTCGGCCACGCCGTCTTCGCCTGTGCGCACCTCACGCAGGATGCCCAGCTCGGCCAGGCTCACCACCGGGATCTCGGGATCGCTCAGGTGCGCGATGGCGGCGCGCACGGCGTCCAGCGAAGGGTGGCGCACCGCGTCCATCACCACACCGCTTGCGGATGTTCGCGCGCCAGGCTCTGCATCTCGGCGAGCAGGAAGCCCATGTGCTCGGAGTGCACGCCATGGCGGCCCTGCGTCACGTAGCCACCACCGGCGGGGCGCTTGAGCGTGGCTTCTGCGAGGACTTCATCCACCAGCGCGTCCCATGCCGGCTTGAACTCGGCCAGGGCCACGCCGGTGCCGTTCGCCACGGCGGCGGCTTCGGCCTGGTCGCCGATCCAGAACTCCTGCGTGTGCGGCATCAGGTGGTCCAGCGCGGCCTGCGCGCGCGCATGGCTCCCGTCGGTGCCGTCGCCCAGTCGGATCAACCAGTCGCCCGCATGGCGCAGGTGGTAGCGCGCCTCTTTCAGCGACTTGGCCGCGATGCCCGCGAGCTGCGCGTCGGCACTGGTTTGCAGGCGCTCCCACCACAGGTTCATCAGCGCGGCGTACAGCACGTTGCGCACGGTCGTGGTGGCGAAGTCGCGATCGGCGCGCGCGGGGCCGGCGAGCGGGCCGTGGTGCGGCAGCTCCAGCAGCGTGAAGTTGCGGAACTCGTGCGTGGTGCGGAAGTAGGCGAGGGTGTCCTCGGTCACGGCACCGTCGGCGCGCGCGCCCTGCAGGTGGCCGAAGCGCTTGGTCTGCGTGGCGTCGGCGTTGATGAGCGCGGCCGCGTGCTGGTAGAGCAGGCGCGCCTGGCCCAGGTGGTCGAGCGCGTGGTTGGCCAGGGCCAGGTCTTCCTCGAGGATGGGGCCGTGGCCGCACCACTCGGCGTTGCGCTGACCGAGCACGAGCGCGTTGTCGGCCAGGTGCAGCAGGTAGTCGACGGGCGCGGCGCTCATCACATGTGCCCCACTTTGTCGGGGATCTCGTAGAAGGTCGGGTGGCGGTAGACCTTGTCGGCGGCGGGATCGAAGAAGGCGTCCTTGGAATCGGGCTCGCTTGCGGTGATGCTGGCCGAGGGCACGACCCAGATGCTCACGCCCTCCTGGCGGCGCGTGTACACGTCGCGCGCCATCTGCAGCGCATGGCGCGCGTCGCTGGCGTGCAGGCTGCCGCAGTGCTTGTGCTCCAGGCCTTGCTTGCTGCGGACGAAGACCTCCCACAGCGGCCACTCTTTCAATGCCGGCGCGTTCATTGGAAAACCTCCGCGCGGCGCGCTGCGGTGCAAGCCCCTTCGGGCGGTCGTGCCGGGCTCATGCGGCCTCCTTCATCGTGCGTTGTTCTTGCTTGCGCGCGTGGGTCAGCGCGGCCTCGCGCACCCAGGCACCGTCGTCCCAGGCCTTCACGCGGGTGGCCAGGCGCTCCTTGTTGCAGGGGCCGTTGCCGTTGACGACCTGCCAGAACTCGTCCCAGTCGATGGCGCCGAAATCGTGCTGGCCCTTGGCCTCGTTCCACTTCAGTTCGGGGTCGGGCAGCGTGACGCCCAGCACCTCGGCCTGCGGCACGGTGGCGTCGACGAACTTCTGGCGCAGGGCGTCGTTGCTGATGCGCTTGATGCCCCAGCGCATGCCCTGCACGCTGTTGGGGCTGTTGTCGTCGGGCGGGCCGAACATGGCCAGGCACTTCCACCACCAGCGGTTCACCGCGTCCTGCACCATGGCCTTCTGCTCGGGCGTGCCCTGCATCATGGTCAGCAGGGACTCGTAGCCCTGGCGCTGGTGGAAGCTCTCTTCCTTGCAGACGCGGATCATGGCGCGCGCGTACGGCCCGTAGCTGCAGCGGCACAGGGGGATCTGGTTCATGATCGCCGCGCCGTCGACCAGCCAGCCGATCACGCCCACGTCGGCCCAGGTGAGGGTGGGGTAGTTGAAGATCGAGCTGTACTTGGCCTTGCCGCTGTGCAGGGCGTCGAACATCTGGTCGCGGCTGGTGCCCAGCGTTTCGGCTGCGCTGTAGAGGTACAGGCCATGGCCGCCTTCGTCCTGCACCTTGGCCAGCAATATGGCCTTGCGCTTGAGGCTGGGCGCGCGGCTGATCCAGTTGCCCTCGGGCAGCATGCCCACGATCTCGCTGTGTGCGTGCTGGCTGATCTGCCGCACGAGGGTCTTGCGGTAGGCCTCGGGCATCCAGTCGCGCGGTTCGATCTTGCCGTCGGCGTCGATGACGCTGTCGAAGTGCGCCTGCAGGGCGGGGTCGGCCACGGCCGGCACGGCCTGCGGGCCGGGGGTGGTGCCATCGGGCACGTTGAAAGATTGGGTGTACACGTGGGTCTCCTCACGGGCGGGCTCGGGTGGGCGCAGTTTATCAAGTTAGCCGACCGGTCGGTCGGTTAATTTTCGTCACCAATTGCTGCACCGCTGAGCGGCTTTGTTTTGTAGTATTAAAGATCTACATTGCATTGGAATCGCCATGTTCAAGCCCAGCGTTGTCGCACTGTGTCTGCCCTTGCTGCTCGCCGCCTGTGGGGGCGGCGGAGGGGGCGGTGGTGACGATGGCGCAGCACCGCCGCCGCCCCAGACGTCTGTGCCGGTGGAGCCGTGCCCGGTTGGCGACTTGGCCACCACCGCCGCGCCGGCGATCAATGCCTTGCGGTCCGTGGCACAGGTCTGTGGTGCCGCCAATTTTTCCGCGGTGGGGGCCGTGACCTGGGACGCGCGCCTGGCCGAGGCGGCGCGCGCGCACTCGACCGACATGGCGGTGAACAACTTCTTCTCGCACACCGGCAGCCAGGGGGCCACCCTGGGTGGGCGGGTGACGGCCGCAGGCTATGCCTGGACCGTGGTGGCAGAAAACCTCGCGGCCGGTCCGGGGGATCTGTCCGCCGCGCTCAACGGTTGGATGAACAGCCCGGGCCACTGCCAGAACCTGATGCTGGCCACGGTCACGCAGGTGGGGTTGGCCTGTGTGCGCCGGCAGGGCGGCGGCCAGACGCCCTACTGGACGATGGTGCTGGCCCGCCCCTGAGCCAGACGGGCTTCAGCTCGCCGAGGCCTCGACGGCCTGGCCTTGCCCGCGGCCACGGCCCAGCACGTCCACCAGCACCGGCAGTGCGGCCTTCAGTCCGGCCGCCAGCGTGTGGGGCGGGTTGATCACGAACACACCGCTCGCGGTGAGGCCAGGGCGCTCGTCCAGCTCCAGCGGCGGATGCCCGATGGCCAGGGTGGCGTGCAGCCAGGGCCGGCCCGCGCGCTGGGCGTGGCCACGCAGTTTGCGCGGCAGGTCGTGCGCTTCGGCGCGGGGGATCACCGGGTACCACACGATGTAGGTGCCGGTGGCGAAACGCTGGAGCGCGTCTTGTATGCAGGCGCTCACTCTGGCGTAGTCGCTCTTGATTTCGTAACTCGGATCGACCAGCACCAGGGCGCGGCGTGAACCCTTGGCGTCGGCGGGTGGGGGCAACAGGGGCTTGAGGCCCTCGAAACCGTCCTCACGCTTGACGACCACCGCGCGACCCGCATCGAGTTGGCCAACGTTGGCCATGAGGGTCTTGCCGTCGGTGGGGTGCAACTCGAACAACTTGAGCCGGTCGCGCGACTCGGCCCGCATGAGGCGCTGGACCACGAACGGCGAACCCGGGTAGACGCGCAGCGCGCCCGATGGGTTGAAGCCCGCCACCATGTCCAGGTAATCGTCGATCAGCGGCGTCGTCGCCACCGCTGGCGCGCCCGACGCCGGCCGGCAGGCGGCAAACAGTTTCACCACCCCGTCCGCCGCTTCACCGCCCTTGTCGGCGAATTCGCCGTCCAGCCGGTACAGGCCCGCCCCCGCGTGCGTGTCGATATGCGTGATCGACGGCTCCTTGAGCTGCAGGTGGCGCAGGGTGGCGATCAGCACGAGGTGCTTGAGCACGTCGGCATGATTGCCGGCGTGGAAAGCGTGGCGGTAGGAGAACATGGGCCGGCGATGGTAGCGCCGGATTTGCCCGCCCGGCGCCGATTTCGTACAATCGCGGGCTTCGCAGCGTTTTCTGCTGGCCCCGCGGCGAAGTTCAAACACCACCTAAGAGGGTTCCACCAGAGAACCACCGACCGTGGAAAAGGGCCGCCAAACCCTCGCTATCAGGTTCAACATGACCAAAACGTTCAGCGCCAAACCCGCTGACGTGAAGCACGAGTGGTTTGTGATTGACGCGACCGACAAGGTCCTCGGACGAGTTGCCAGTGAAGTGGCTCTCCGACTGCGCGGCAAGCACAAGGCCATCTACACGCCTCACGTCGACACGGGTGACTACATCGTCATCATCAACGCAGCCAAGCTGCGCGTGACCGGCACGAAGTCCACCGACAAGATGTACTACCGCCACTCGGGCTTCCCGGGCGGTATCTACTCGACCAACTTCCGCGACATGCAGGCCAAGCACCCCGGCCGCGCGCTCGAGAAGGCCGTCAAGGGCATGCTGCCCAAGGGTCCTCTGGGCTACGCCATGATCAAGAAGCTCAAGGTCTACGGCGGCGCGGAGCACCCGCACACCGCCCAACAGCCGCAAACGCTGGACATCTAAGGAGCCCTGAATGATTGGTGAATGGAACAACGGCACCGGCCGTCGCAAATCCAGCGTCGCCCGCGTGTTCCTCAAGAAGGGCAGCGGCAAGATCACGGTGAACGGCAAGGACATCGCCGCCTACTTTGGCCGTGAGACCTCGATCATGATCGCCAAGCAGCCCCTGCTGCTGACCGACAACGCCGAGACCTTCGACGTTCAGGTCAACGTGCACGGTGGCGGTGAATCGGGCCAGGCTGGCGCGGTGCGCCACGGCATCACCCGCGCGCTGATCGACTATGACGCGAGCCTCAAGTCGCAGCTGTCGCAAGCCGGCTTCGTCACGCGCGACGCCCGCGAAGTCGAACGCAAGAAAGTCGGTCTGCGCTCCGCGCGGCGCCGCAAGCAGTTCAGCAAGCGCTGATCGCCTCGCGAACGACCCCCAGAAACCGCCTGCAAGTCCGCTTGGGGCGGTTTCTGCTTTCTGGGCCCCGTTTTCTTTTGCTTGCAGTTTGAAAGGTTTGCATGCGATTGCGCTTCGGACGTCGACGCTGGAAGGCTGGGGCCCCGCGCATGTCGGTGCGCAGCGCGCTGCCCTGGCCTCTGCGCTGGCTCGGGGCCGCGGTCATGCTGGGCCTGTGCGGTGCGCTGGCGCTGTGGGCCTTCGAATTCGGCAAGGACATCGCCGGCCTGGACCGCAACGCGCGGGAGGAACTCGAGCGCTTGCGCGCCGAGGTGGTCACCTTGCGCGCCGATCTGGCGGCCCTCAGCTCGGAGGACCACACGGCCCAGAGCCGGCTCACGACCGAGCGTTCGCTGCAGGAGCAACTGCGCATGCAGATCCGCCAGCTCGAGGCGGACAACCAGGCCCTGCGAAATGACCTCGGCTTCTTCGAGCGGCTGATTCCCGCGGGCGGCGACGCACTCGCCATTCGCGGCCTGCAGGCGGAACGCCTGTCGGCCACACAGTGGCGTTGGCAGGTTCTGATGATCCAGGCGGCGCGCAACGCGCCAGACTTCAAGGGTGCGCTGGAGATCAGTTTCACTGGCACGCTGGCCGGCAAACCCTGGTCGGCCAAGCACGCACCAGCGCCTCAGCCGGTGCTCGTCAAAGGCTATTTGCGGCAGGAAGGTGTTGTTGATCTGCCTGCCCAGGCCGTTGTAAAAACCGTGACCGCGAAGCTGCTCCAAGGCAATGCGGTGCGGTCCGTTCAGACCTTCGATCCCTGATCGGGGGCGTCGACAGGAGATGCGCATGTTCGCCAACAAGGCCAAGCAACCCCCGATCAAGAGCCTGATCGCGCAGGGCACCCGTATCCAGGGCGACCTGCTGTTCGCCGAAGGGCTTCGCATCGATGGCGAAGTGGTGGGCAATGTGCGGGCGGTGGACGGGGCCAGTCTGCTTATCGTGAGCGAGGTGGCGTCGGTCCAGGGCTCCATCGAGGCGGATCACGTGATCATCAACGGCCACGTCAAGGGCCCGGTGCTGGCGCGCAAGCTGCTGGAACTGCAGCCCAAGGCGGACATCAAGGGCGATGTGTCCTACTGCGCGATCGAGATGCACCAGGGCGCTACCGTCGAGGGACAGTTGCGCCCCGTGGCGAGCGAGGGCGCCGAGGAAAAGCCCACACTGAAACTGGCGGCAAACGACCGCTGAGGCGCATACCCGAGCGCCGTACCGTACCATTCGCGGTATTGCGGGCTTGCCGCCCGTCCCTACGAGAGGAATACCCATGAGTGCCGTGGCCGAGAACATCCAGACCGACATGCCCGCGCCGCTGGTCTTCACCGACAGCGCCGCCGCCAAGGTGGCCGAATTGGTGGCCGAAGAGGGCAATCCCGAGCTGAAGCTGCGCGTCTTCGTGCAAGGCGGTGGCTGCTCCGGCTTCCAGTACGGCTTCACCTTCGACGAGGTCGTCAACGAGGACGACACCGCGATGAGCAAGAACGGCGTCACCCTGCTGATCGACGCCATGAGCTACCAGTACCTGGTGGGCGCCGAGATCGACTACAAGGAAGACCTGCAGGGCGCGCAGTTCGTGATCAAGAACCCCAACGCCACCACCACCTGCGGCTGCGGTTCGAGCTTCAGTACCTGAAACCCGCCGGCGCGCCGGCCAGTGAAAAGGGAGCCATCGGCTCCCTTTTTTGTTTGAGGCGGGACCCGATCCCGGCCTGTTCAGTCGGCGCTGGCCAGCGCCTGCTGCAGACGGCCGGCGGCGGCGAGTTCCTGCCGCTGGACCTGGGCGACCTGATTGAAGGCGCTGCGCAGGTTCTCGGGCAGCTTGATGGCCTCGCTCTGGCGGGCGATCACCAGCGGGTCGCGGTGCACGCCGTTGTCGCGGAATTCGAAGTGCAGGTGCGGGCCGGTGGACATGCCAGTGGAACCCACGTTGCCGATGAACTCGCCCTGGCTCACGCGCTGGCCCTTGCGCACGCCGATGCGGCTGAGGTGCGCGAAGACGGTCATCTGGTTGTTTCGGTGGCTCACGTAGATGACGTTGCCATAGCCGCGCTGCACGCCGGCGAATTCGATGACGCCGTCGGCGATGGTGCGCACCGGCGTGCCGGTGGGCGCGGCGTAATCCACGCCCAGGTGCGCGCGCTGGCGGCCGAGCACGGGGTGGAAGCGCATGCCGTAGCCGCTGCTCACGCGCGAGAACTCCAGCGGCGAGGACAGGAAGTAGCGGCGCTTGCTGTCGCCGTTGAAGGCGTAATAGCCGCCCTTGACGCCGGGCGCCTCGAACCACACCGCTTCGTGCGGGCGGCCGTTGTTGACGAACCGGGCCGAGAGGATGCGGCCGGTCTTCATCGGCTCGCCCTCGGCGCTGAGGATCTCGTAGACCACCTGGAAGCGGTCGCCCTTGCGCAAGTCGCGGCGGAAGTCGATGTCGCTGGCGAACATCTCGGCGAGTTGCACCGCCACGGCGTCGGGAATGCCCGCCGCGTCGGTGGAGGCGAAGAGGGAGCTCTGGATTTCACCGCTGGCCAGGCGCGAAGTGGACTGCAGAGCGCCGGGCTCGAGGCGGGCGTTCAGGCCATTGGCGTCTCGCTCCACCACCAGGCGCAGGAATCCGCGCTCGTTCTTCGGGTCCGCCCAGCGCGCGGACAGGCGCTGCAAGGTCTGTTGCGGGGTGGACTCGGCGTGCACCAGGCGGCTCTGGCGCGAGGCCAGCAGTTGGCGCGCCAGAGGGTTGCGGGCCAGGAAGGCCTGCGCGTCGCTGTCGTTCACGCCCAGGCGCTGGAGCAGCGACTGGGGGGTGTCATCGGCGCGTGTGGTGTCGCTGCGGTAGAGCGTCCAGGGCTGGGCGCCGGCGAGCACGGGGCGGGCCTCGGGGGGCAGGTCGGCGCTGGCGGGAATGGCGGCGTACAGCGGGGTGGCGAGCACCGGAAGGGCTTCGACCACTTCGCGCACCGGCAGGTCGGCGGCGTCGGGGGCCAGCGGGGCGATGCCGAAGGCGGTGACGCCGGTACCCAGGAGAAGGACGCCGATGCCACCCATGATGCGACGCGGATGGCGGGAGAGGGATTCAGCGGTCTGTTGGCCCAACTGGGCCACGGCGAGCAGGGTCTGGCGTATCAAGATCGGTCATCCATGAAAGGGCCGGTGAGGGCAGCGGAGCCACACACCGGCATCCAGGGAGTGAGCGGGCAGCGACGCGAGAGTTCACGCCACGGGCCGGCTTTACGTTGGTCCGAACGCTTGTGCAAAAAGCACGCCAACTAAAATCCGGCGACAACCGGCAAGTGTAGCGAGCTGGCGACGCGCTCCCATCGGAACAAACACGTATGAATAACGGCTTATCTTTCCCATCCCCGACCGATGGCTCCCCCAGCGGCAGCGAGGCCCTGACGGACGGCGTGCGGCACGCCCTGGCGGTCACGCGGCGGGGCTGCGAAGAATTGATCCCCGAGGCGGACTGGGCGCAAAAATTGTCACGTGCCGAGCGCACCGGCACCCCGTTGCGCATCAAGCTGGGGCTGGACCCGACGGCGCCGGACATCCACATCGGCCACACCGTCGTGCTCAACAAGATGCGTCAGCTGCAGGACCTGGGGCATACAGTCATTTTTCTTATTGGCGACTTCACCAGCCTGATCGGCGACCCCTCGGGTCGCAACAGCACGCGCCCGCCGCTGACGCCCGAGCAGATCAAGGCCAATGCCGAGACCTACTACAAGCAGGCCAGCCTGGTGCTGGACCCGGCGAAGACCGAGATTCGCTACAACAGCGAATGGAGCCTGCCGCTGGGCTCCATGGGCATGATCCAGCTCGCGGCCAAGTACACGGTCGCGCGCATGATGGAGCGCAACGATTTCCACCAGCGCTTCACCGCCGGCACGCCCATCAGCGTGCACGAGTTCCTGTACCCGCTGATGCAGGGCTACGACTCGGTGGCGCTCAAGAGCGACCTGGAGCTGGGCGGGACCGACCAGAAGTTCAACCTGCTGATGGGCCGCCACCTGCAGGCCGAGTACGGCCAGGAGCCGCAGTGCATCCTGACCATGCCCTTGCTGGAGGGCCTCGATGGCGTGGACAAGATGTCCAAGTCGAAGAACAACTACATCGGCATCACCGAGGACGCCAACAGCATGTTCGCCAAGGTGCTGAGCATCTCCGACACGCTGATGTGGCGCTGGTACACGCTGCTGTCTTTCCAGTCCATGGACGCCATTGAGGCGCTGAAGAAGGAAGTGGCCGCCGGCCGCAACCCCAAGGACGCGAAGGTGATGCTGGCCAAGGAGATCACCACGCGCTTCCACAGCGCGGCGGCGGCCGACGCGGCCGAGCAGGACTTCATCAACCGCTCCAAGGGCGGCGTGCCGGACGAGATCCCCGAGGTCTCGCTCTCGGGCGCGCCGCTGGGCATCGCGGCGCTGCTCAAGTCGGCGGGCCTGGCGCCGTCGAGCAGCGAGGCCAACCGCCTCATCGACGGCGGCGGAGTGCGCGTCGATGGCGCAGTGGTGAGCGACAAGGGACTGAAGCTGGCCGCAGGCACCTACGTGGTGCAGGTGGGCAAGCGCAAGTTCGCGCGCGTGGCGCTCGGCTGAGGCCGAGCCGGCGCCGGGTTCAGCGCGCCCCGGCTTTCTCGAGCATCGCGGCCATGGCGGTGTAGCCGCGCGCGCGGGCCAGCGCCAGCGGCGTGTGGCCGCTGCGGTCGGCCAGTTGCAGGTTCGCGCCGGCGTCGATCAAGGCCTTGAGCGTGGCCTGATGCCGCGGCCCGCCGTCGCCGAGCACGATGGACTCGATGGCGGCTGTCCAGTGGAGGTTGTTCACGTGGTCCAGCGGCGCGCCGGCCGCGATGAGCTGACGCACCACGCCCTCGTGTCCCAGGTGCGCGGCCGCGATCAGCGCGGTGCCGTCGTAGCGGCTGGTCACCCGCTTCGCGCTCGCGCCGTTGGCGAGCAGGATCCGCAGCGTGTCCTCGTCGTCGGCGACCGAGGCGATGGTGACGGCGTCGTAACGGCCATGCTCCAGCGCCCCGTGGTTCGCGCCGGCCTTCAACAGCGCCTGCACCGCCTCGCGCTGGCGCGCGAACGTCGCCACATGCAGCGGCGTGCGGCCGGCACCGTCGGTGGCGTCGATGGCCGCGCCCGATTGCAGCAGGCGGGCGATGGCGGCCACATCGCCGCGCTGCGCCGCAGCGTGCAGGCCCTGGTAGGCCGCGACCTCGCTTGGCGAGGGCGGCACCTGGGCCCGCGCGGCGCCCGCGAACGCGGTGGCCAACGCCAGCAAGAGCAGCGCGCGGCGCTTCATTGCAGGGCCGCCTTCACCTGTTCCAGCGCGGCCATGGCGCACTGCTCGTCCAGGTGGCCGCCGGGCGCGCCGCCCACGCCCACGGCGCCGATCACCTCGTTGCCCGCGCGCACCGGCACACCGCCGCCGAGCAGCAGGTAGCCAGGGATGTCCTTCAGGTTGGCCGCGGCGGGGTTCTTTTGCGAGGCTTCCATCATGGCCAGGGTGGTGTTGCGCGCCGAGGCCGATGTGTAGGCCTTCAGGCGGCTGGCTTCCAGGGTGTGCGGGCCGGCGCTGTCGGCGCGCTGCACGGCGCGCACGTTGCCGGCGCGGTCGACCACGGTGGCGGTCACGTTGTGGCCGTTGGCGCTGCAGGCAGCCACGGTGGCGGCGGCGATCTGGTTGGCCAGCGCCAGCGAGACATTGCGCTCGCTGAGGACGGCGCCACCGGTCTGTGCCTGGGCGAGGGCGCTGGCGCCGATCAGCGCGATGGCCAGCGTGGTGCAAATGGGGGTGTTCATGAAGCGGGTCTCCGTGGGGGCGTTGCGGTTCGATCAACCGTGTCCGCACTGTAGGAATCGCGCGCCGCGCGCACCATTCGCGCGGCTACGCGCGGGGCTCCGTAGAACTACGCGGTGCCCGGCTCGTTCACCAGCGCCGCGTAGCCGCGCACGAGCTGGGCCAGGGAGTCCGCGCCGAGCTTCTCGAACACATGCGCGCGGTGCGTCTCCACCGTGCGCGGCGACAGATCGAGCGCTCGCGCGATTGCCTTGTTGCTCAGGCCCTCGATGATCAGCGCCAGCACCTCGCGTTCGCGCGGCGAGAGCTGTTGGAACCGCTCGCGCGCGGCGCGGTCGGTCTGCGCGTGCTGGCGCAGTTGCGCGTGCTGGCGCACGGCCTGCTGCAGGGCCTCGATCAGGGCCTCGTCGTCCACCGGCTTTTCCAGGAACTCGGCCGCGCCGGCCTTGAAGGCGCGGCGGCACATCTCCACCGTGCCGTGGCCGGTGAGCATGATCACCGGCTGGTCCACGCCCTCGGCCGCCAGGGTGTCGAGCACGCTCAGGCCGCTGATGCCGGGCATGCGCACGTCGAGCACGATGGCGCCGATGCCCTCGCGCTCGAAGCCCGCCAGAAAGGCGCGCGGGTCGGCCCAGGCGACCACGCGCAGGCCCACCGTGCCGATCAGCAGGGCCAGGCTCTCGCGCACCGCCTCGTCGTCATCGATGAGGTGCACGGTGGGGGAAAGGGCGTCACTGGCGGTGTTCATGGTGGCGTGTCGGTGGCGATCGGCAGGTTCAGCGAGAACAGCGCACCGCCGCCCGGCGCAGCGCCCGCGCTCAGCCGCCCGCCCTGCGCCTGCGCGAGCGATTCGCTCAGCGTGAGACCCAGGCCGAGGCCACCCTCGCGGGTGCTGAAGAAGGGCTCGAACAGGCGCGGCAGCACGTCGGGCGGCAGGCCCGGGCCGGTGTCGGCCACGTCGAGCACGGCGCGATCGCCCTCGCGGCGTACCGACAGGCGCAACTCGCGTGGACCATCGGCCTGGCGGTCCATCGCTTGCAGCGCGTTGGCGATCAGGTTGTGCACGATCTGATCGATCGCGACCGGATCGGCCCGCACCACCACGGCCTCGTTCGCGGGCCAGCGAACGGCCACGCCGCGCCGGTCGATCTCGGGCTGCAGCAGGTGCAGGGCCTCGCGCAGGCAGGCGCCGAGGTCGAGCGACAGGCTCGCCGCCGCTCCGGCCGGCGGCTCGAGCCCGCGGCGCAGCCGCGCCAGCACCTCGGCCGCACGCCGCGCCTGCGCGCCGGCGCGGCCCATGGCCTCGCGCGCGGTGTCCAGCGCGGGCGGCTCGTCGGCCAACAGGCGCTGCGCGGCCTGGGTGCTGGCCAGCACGGCAGTGAGGGGCTGGTTCAGCTCGTGTGCCAGGCCGGCCGCGAACTCGCCCATGGCGTTGAGCCGGCCGAGCTGGCCCAGGCGCAGCAAGGCCTCGGCGCGCTGGCGCGCTTCGCGCAGGCGCAGCGCGTGCGCCAGCAAGGCCAGGCCGGTCAGCACGGCCACCACCCAGGCGGCCATGCCGAGCCAGGGCAGTTCGCCCCAGCCGACCCAGCGCGTGGCCGCCGCGTGAAAGGGCTGGCTCTCGGCCGCCACCACCTTGTCGAAATCGAATCGCCAGCCGCGATCGAGCGGGCGACCCGCTTGCAGGGGGAGCGACTGTCCTTTCCACTCCAGGGCCACGCGCACCGGGCTGCTCGCGCGGTGCATGGGCCAGTCGGCGTCGGGCACCAGGCCCTTGAGCGCGATCACCAGGGCGTAGGCGCCGTCACCCGCACCCAGCACCAGCGTGTAGCGGCCGCTGGCCAGATCGCCCTCGGCCATGACCGCACGGCCACTCGTGCGCGAGGTCGACTCGGCGCGTGCCAGCGCCGCGTCGGCCCAGGCGCCACCGGGGGCGCGCGCCAGCACGCTCAAGAGTCGGGGGTGGATGGCGCTCAAACGCGGCAGCGCCTCGGTGCGCTCGGGCTCGAGCAGGGCCAGCGTCGAGAGCACCGCGTCGTGCTGGACCACCTGCTGGCTCAGCAGCCGATGCACGATGCGCGCGTCGGTCTCGAAGGCGGTGCGCTGTGCCTCCAGCCCGCGCTGCGCGATGAGCCACGCGCCGAGCAGCGACAGGACAAGGCCTGCCGCGGTCCAGCCCAGGCGGGACGTCCAGGAGCGTTGCATGGCGGCGATTCTGCAACGTCTCGTCATCCGCCGGCCGCCTGCCCTGCGCCACAATGCCGCGGGTGACGATCACCTGGCTCGACCGACTCACGCCGCACCGCCTGCTGCAGGCCTCCATCGCCGTGGCCCTGCTCACCATCGGCCTCAAGACCGCGGCCTGGTGGCTCACCGGCTCGGTCGGCTTGCTGTCCGATGCGCTGGAGGCGCTGGTCAACCTCGCCGGGGCCAGTTTCGGTCTGCTGATGGTCACCATTGCCGCGCGCCCCGCCGATGCGGACCACCCCTACGGACACCACAAGGCCGAATACTTTTCCTCGGGCTTCGAGGGCGTGCTCATCGTGGTCGCGGCCTTCGCCATCATCGTGGCCGCCGCCGGCCGCCTGATCCACCCCCAGCCGCTGCAGCAACTCGACCTGGGCCTCTTGCTGACGCTGTTGAGCACCGCCCTCAACGGCGCGCTGGCCACGGTGATGCTGCGTGCCTCGCGCCGGCACCGGTCGGCCGCGCTGGAAGGCGACGCGCGCCACCTGTTCACCGACGTCTGGACCTCTGTCGGTGTGCTGGTGGGCATCGCGCTCGTGGGTTTTTCGGGCTGGCTGTGGCTCGACCCGGTCGTCGCCATCCTGGTGGCGCTGAACATCCTGCGCGAAGGCCTGCGCCTGGTCTGGCGGGCCGCGCAAGGCCTCATGGACGAGGCGCTCGACCCCGCGCTGCAGGCCACCATCGAGCGCACGCTGGCGGGCTTCGCGGCCGCCCGCTTCGACCACATCAGCACACGCAAGGCCGGCCAGCGCCGCTTCGTGGACCTGCACATGCACCTGCCCGCTGCCTGGCCGCTGGGCCGCGCCGCTGCGCTGCGCGCCGAGGTGGAGCAGGCACTCATGCAGGCCGTGCCCGGCCTGCGCGCCACCATCCAGCTGCTGCCGACCGATGTCGAGGCCCTGGCCATCGAACAAGACGAAGAGGAACCGACGTGATTGCCCTGCTGCAACGTGTGAGCCAGGCCCGCGTGGACATCGCCGGCGAGACCGTCGGCGCCATCGGCCCCGGCCTGCTGGTGCTGGTGTGCGCCGAACCGGCCGACACCGAGGCCCTGGGCCTGAAGCTGCTCAACAAGGTCTTGAAGCTGCGCATCTTTGCGGACGACGCGGGCAAGATGAACCGCAGCGTGCAGGACGTGGGCGGCGGCCTGCTGATCGTCAGCCAGTTCACCCTGGCGGCCGACACCACCGGCGGCAACCGCCCCGGCTTCACCGGCGCGGCGCCGCCCGCGCTCGGCGAATCGCTCTACGATGCCTTCGTGGCGGCGGCGCGCGCGGCGCACCCTCAGGTGGCCACCGGCCGCTTCGGCGCCGACATGCAGGTGCACCTGGTCAACGACGGGCCGGTGACGATCCCCATGCGCTTGACGGCCTGACGCACCGGCGCGCCATCAGGAGGAAGGCATGACGACCCCCACGAATCCCTCGACACCCGAGCCCGAAGCCCGCGCCCACCTGGTCACCGGCGCCTTGCAAGCCGCTCTGGCCTATGCCCTGTACCAGACCACGCGCCAAGGCGCCTGGCCCGCCACCGAGCCCGCGGCCTTCGTGCCGCTGTTCCTGCTCATGGCGCTGGCGCCCCTGGGGTTCTACCTCGCCAGCGCGGCGCCGCTGCGCCGGCGGGTGGCCATCGCGCTGGGCGTGGGGGCGGTCGCGCTGGCCGTTGGCGCCTATCACGGCCTCACCGTGAGCGGACTTTCGGTGAACGCGCGCGCGAACCTGCCCTTCAAGGAAGACGACTACCTCATGCCCACCTTCGTGCTGGGCCTGGCGCTGATGATCGCCGTACCCGCCGTGGCCGTGGCGCGCGAGGGCCGCGTGCGCTACGAGGCCTGGTTCGACGCGCTGCTGCACAACACCCTGCTGCTCGCGCAGGGCGGGCTTGTCACCGGCCTGTTCTGGCTGGTGATGTTCAGCGCGGCGGCGCTGTTCAAGCTCGTGCGCCTGCCCTTCCTGGGCGAACTCATCGAACGCGGCGAATTCTGGATTCCCGCCACCGCGCTGGTGTTCTCCTACGGCGTGTCGCTCGCCGTCACGCAGCGCGCGGTGGCGCGCTTCCTGTTCGACCGCGTCACGCAGCTCTGCGGCTGGATCTACCCGCTGGCGAGCGCCCTGGGCGTGGCCTTCGTGGCGAGCTGGCTGTTCCAGGGCGTCGAGCCCCTGCTGCAGACGCGGCGCGCGGCCTTCCTGCTGCTGTGGTTCGCGGTGCTCAGCGTGCTGCTGGTCAACGCCAGCTCGCGCGGCGGACTCGACGAACCGCGTTACCCGCGCTGGTTGCGCCGCGCCCTGTCCACCGGCCTGCTGGTGCTGCTGCCCATGGTGGCGGTGGCGCTGTACGCGCTGGGCCTGCGCATCGGCCAGTACGGCTGGACGGTCGACCGCCTCTGGGGCCTGTTCGTGGCGATCGTGATCGCGGTGTTCGCGCTGGGCTATGCGCTCAACGCACTGGCCGAATGGGCCGGCCGCGCCGAACGCTGCTTGGTGCCCGCCACCAACGCGGTGGCCGCCGGGGTGGCCGTGGCGGGCATCCTGTTGCTGCTGGGTGGTGCGATCGACCCGCGCCGTGTCAGCGTGAACGACCAGGTGAGGCGCTTGATGGCCGACAGCGGCGACCAGCAGGACCCCATCCGCTACCTGGCGCGCGAAGGCGGCGTGTTCGGCCGTCGTGCCTTGCAGGCCCTGGCGGCCGACGACCCCGTGTTCGGTGGGGTACCCCTCGCGCGCCAGACGCTGGCGCGCGACGCGCTGAGCGACGCCGACACCCGCCGCGAGCGCCAGGCGGCGGTGCTGCGCGGGTTGCCCGTGTACCCGGCGGGCGCCATGGCGCCGCCTGCGCTGCTCGAGGCCCTCGCGCGCGAGGGCGGTGCAGGCGCTTGCGAGGCCGACACCTGTCTCATCTGGCGGCTGCCGCCCGAGGTGTTGGGCGCCGAGGCCTATGCGCTGCTGTCGCGCCAGGCGTCGGCTACCCGCGGCGGCGGCGCGCGCGTGTGGCGCGCCGGTGAACGCGGTGAATGGGCGGCGCAAGGCAGCTTGCCGACCCAGGGCCTGGACGCGCGTTGCCAGTCGCAGCCGGGCGCCGCCGCCCTGTTCGACGCCGTGCGCGAGGGCCGCGTCGCGTCGGTGCCGCCTCCGCAGCGCGACCTGTCCGCCGGCGGCCTGCGCTTCCCGGTGCAGCGCTGGGGACGCGCCGACGGCTGCGATTGAGCTCAGGCCTTGCGCGCGTGGCGCGATCGGGCGTAGGGATCGGGCTCGCCCAGCGCGGCCAGGACTTCGCTCTCGCGCGCCTCCATGGCCTCGGCGTCGGCCTCGCTGGTCTCGTGGTCCCAGCCCTGCGCGTGCAGCGCTCCGTGCACCAGCAGGTGCGCGTAGTGCGCGGCCAAGGGCTTCTTCATCTGCTTCGCCTCGGCCGCCACCACGGGCGCGCAGAGCACCAGGTCGGCCATCACCACGGGCTCGGTGGCGTAGTCGAAGGTGAGCACGTTGGTGGCGTAGTCGCGCCCGCGGTAATCGCGGTTGAGGGCCTGGCCCTCGTCGGCGTCGACGATGCGCACCGTGAGTTCGGCCTGGCGGTCGAGCGCGCGGCGCAGGCAGCGCGCGACGAAGGCGCGCGGCAGCGCCGCGCGGTGCTCGGCCACTCCGTCGAAGCGCGCGAACTGCAGCGACAGCGTGAGCGTGGGCAGGGCCATCAGCTCGCCGCCTTGCCGGCGCTGAGCGACTGCAGCGACTTGCAGTTGGCCAGCAGCACGCGCTCCTGCGCCGTGTGGTCGGCAGCCAGGAAGCTCAGGAAACCCTCTTCGCCCTTGGTGTTCCAGCGCAGGCTGTGCTGTTCGTCCAGCGCGATGTAGCGCACGCCCGAGGCGCTGGGCCGGCTCTTGAGCAGCGCGGTGCGTCCCTGGTGGTGCAGGGCGGCGAAGCTGTCGCCGTGCCCGAACTCCAGGTAGGCCACCTCGATCTCGGTGCCGCTCTCGCAGCGGTAGCGCACCGTCTCGCTGCTGTAGCCCGGGCCCTGGATGGCGCCCCGGGTACCGGGCGCCGCCGGGTGCTGGTGCAGCGCGCAGCCGCCGGCCAGCAGGGCGGTGGCGAGCGGGGCGGCGATGGCGATCGAACGCATGGCGGGTTCTCCCTTCAGGTGTTTCGGCGGCGGCGGGCCGGTTCGGCCTCTTCCACCGACGGGCTGCGCGCCTCGTAGGCGTCGACGATGCGCGCCACCAGCGGGTGGCGCACCACGTCAGCGCTGGTCAGGCGCGTGAAACCGATGCCATTGACCCGCTTCAACACGCGCTCGGCGTCGATCAGGCCGCTGAGCTGGGTGCGAGGCAGGTCGATCTGGCTCACGTCGCCCGTGACGACGGCCTTGCTGCCGAAGCCGATGCGCGTGAGGAACATCTTCATCTGCTCGGGCGTGGTGTTCTGCGCTTCGTCGAGGATCACGAAGGCGTGGTTGAGCGTGCGCCCGCGCATGAAGGCCAGCGGCGCGATCTCGATCTGTTGGCGCTCGAAGGCCTTCTGCACCTTGTCGAAGCCCATCAGGTCGTACAGCGCGTCGTAGAGCGGGCGCAGGTACGGGTCCACCTTCTGGCCCAGGTCGCCGGGCAGGAAGCCCAGCTTCTCGCCGGCCTCCACCGCGGGGCGCGTGAGCACGATGCGCTGCACCGCGCTGCGCTCCAGCGCGTCCACCGCGCAGGCCACGGCCAGGTAGGTCTTGCCGGTGCCAGCCGGGCCGATGCCGAAGGTGATGTCGTGCTGCGCCATGTTTTCCAGGTAGCGCGCCTGGTTGGGCGTGCGCCCGCGCACCTCGCCGCGGCGCGTCTGCATGGTCAGCGCGTCCTCGCCGGGCTTGTCCAGCGCGGTGTTGCCGTTGAGCATGAGCTGCACCTGCTCGGGCGGGATCGGGCCGCGCGCCATCTCGTACAGGGCCTGGATCACCTCCATGGCGCGCTGCGCCTTGGCCTTGGGGCCTTCGACGCGAAACTGCTCGAAGCGGTGGGCCACCTTGACCTGCAACGCGGACTCGATGGCGCGCAGGTGGGCGTCCAGCGGGCCGCACAGGTGGGCCATGCGCGTGTTGTCCGGTGGGCTGAAGGTGTGTCTGAGAATCAAGCCGATAATCCGCGAAGCGCCAAGAGGGACTCGAATGATAGGCAAGTTGACCGGCACCCTGCTGGAGAAGAACCCGCCCCAGATCCTGCTGGACTGCCACGGCGTGGGCTACGAGGTGGACGTGCCCATGAGCACCTTCTACCACCTGCCCGCCAGCGGCGAGCGGGTCTCGCTGCTCACCCATTTTGTCGTGCGCGAGGACGCGCAGATCCTCTACGGCTTCGGCACCTCGGCCGAGCGCGACGCCTTCCGGCAACTCATCAAGATCAGCGGCGTCGGCCCGCGCACCGCGCTGTCCGTGCTGTCGGGCCTGTCGGTGAACGACCTGGCCCAGGCCGTGAGCACCCAGGAGACCGGGCGCATCGTCAAGGTGCCCGGCATCGGCAAGAAGACGGCCGAGCGGCTGCTGCTCGAACTCAAGGGCAAGCTGGGCGTGGACCTGGGCCTCCCGGCGGGCGCCACGCGCAGCGACGCGCAGGCCGACATCCAGCAGGCCCTCATGGCCCTGGGGTACAACGAAAAGGACGCCGCCGCCGCGCTGAAGGCACTGCCGGCGGACGTGGGCGTCACCGACGGCATCAAGCTGGCGCTGAAGGCGCTGGCCAAGTAAATGAGCATCCAGACCGACGACTTCGCCCCCGCGCCGCGCGTGATCTCGCCAATGGCGACCTCGCCCAAGGAAGAGGCCATCGAGCGCGCGCTGCGGCCCAAGCTGCTCGACGAGTACGTGGGCCAGATGAAGGTGCGCGAGCAGCTCGAGATCTTCATCGGCGCGGCCAAGAAGCGCGCCGAGGCGCTGGACCACGTGCTGCTGTTCGGCCCGCCCGGTCTGGGCAAGACCACGCTGTCGCACATCATCGCGCAGGAACTCGGTGTGAACCTGCGCCAGACCAGCGGCCCCGTGCTCGAAAAACCCAAGGACCTGGCCGCGCTGCTGACCAACCTCGAGCCCAACGACGTGCTCTTCATCGACGAGATCCACCGCCTCTCGCCGGCGGTGGAGGAGATCCTCTACCCTGCGCTGGAGGACTACCAGATCGACATCATGATCGGCGAGGGCCCGGCCGCGCGCAGCATCAAGCTCGACCTGCAGCCCTTCACCCTGGTGGGCGCCACCACGCGCGCGGGCATGCTCACCAACCCGCTGCGCGACCGTTTCGGCATCGTGGCGCGGCTGGAGTTCTATTCGGCCGAAGAACTCGCGCGCATCGTGCGGCGCAGTGCGGGCCTGCTCAACGCGCCCATCGACGAGGACGGCGCCTTCGAGATCGCGCGCCGTTCGCGCGGCACGCCGCGCATCGCCAACCGCCTGTTGCGCCGCGTGCGCGACTACGCCGACGTGAAGGGCAGCGGCCGCATCAGCAAGGACATCGCCGAGCGCGCCCTGGCCATGCTCGACGTGGACCCCCAGGGCTTCGACCTGATGGACCGCAAGCTGCTGGAGGCCGTGATCCACCGCTTCGACGGCGGGCCGGTCGGCCTGGACAACATCGCCGCCAGCATCGGCGAAGAGCGCGACACCATCGAGGACGTGATCGAGCCGTATCTCATCCAGCAGGGCTACCTGCAGCGCACGCCGCGCGGGCGCACCGCCACGCTGGCGGCCTACCGTCACCTGGGCGTGAACCCGCCGCGCACCGAGGGCGGCCTGTTCGGCGCCACCGACTGAGCCGCCATGACCAGCCCGCCGACCGTCACGCCCCCGGACACCGCAGCGCTGACCAGCGCCACCGAGGCGCTGTACCGGGCGGCGCTCGGCCCGGGCCGCACGGCGCACTACCTGCCGGTGTTCGCGCGGTTCGACGAACGCGGCATGGCGGGGACCTCGTGGAACCACGCGGCCGCCTGGCTCAATCTGAATTGGCTGCTGTACCGGCGCCTGTGGCGCCGGGCCCTGCTGTACGCCGTGGCCCTGGCCGCTGCGCTGGGCCTGTGGTGGTGGGCGCGCGGGGTCATGGCCGCCTGGCCGGCGGGTGTGCGCTGGGGCCTGCTCGCCCTGATCGGTGTGCTGGCGGTGGTTGTACCGGGCTGGTGGGGCAGCGCCTGGCTGCACGCCGACGTGCGCCGGCGCATGACGGATGCCGTGCGGCGCGCACGAACCGTGCAGGAGGCCTGCGGCTTGCTGCAGCGCGTGGGGCCGCTGCGCTGGGCCTGGGCGCTGGCGCTGGTGGTGCAGATGGCGTTGTTGTTCGCGCTGGGTGTGCGCACCGGTGGCGGCGCGCCCACCACCGCGTCCGGGCCGGCGCTGGCAGAGCCGACCGTGGCCGAGGCGGCTGCGCCAGCCCCCGTGCCGGCCGCCTTGCCAGCGCCTGTCCCGGCGTCGGCGTCCGCATCGCCGGCGTCCGGCGAGCCTGTCGCGGAGCCCGCGCCGTCCCTGGTCTCCGCCTCGTCCGGCGGCGCGTCGGTGGCAGGCACCGTCACCGACGCGCCACCCAGGCCTCCGGTGGCGGCACCGGCACCGCCACCCATCCTGGCGCCGGCCACCCGGACGAGCCCCCGGCCCGCCGAGGCGTCTGTGGCCAGTGCCGACGCACCGCGCCCGCGCTGGCAGGGCCACGGGGTCAATGTGGGCATCTTCGCCGACCCGGCCAACGCCGAGCGCGCCGCGGCCCGGCTGCGCCAGGCCGGCCTGCCGGTGCGCACCGACCCCGTGGAATCGGCGCGCGGTCCGCTCACGCGCGTGCGCGTCGGTCCTTTCGACACCCACGACCAGGCTGTGACCGCGGCGGAAACGGTGCGCAACCTGGGCCTGGAGGCCCGCGTGTTCGGGCCCTGAACGGCGAAGCCTGTTTCAGTCGACCGCGCCGCGCGCGTCCACGCGCAGCACGCGCTCCACGCGGCCCGCCAGCAGCCCGCCGCGCACGCCGATCATCGCGTCGTGCAGGTTCACCGTGGGATCGCAGTGGCCCGGCACCAGCCACACGGTGTCGCCCAGCGCGGGCAGGGCCGCGCCGCGCAGCACGCCGTGCTCGTCACCACCGTTGGCGAAGTCCAGGCCCTCGGGCAGCCACACGCGCGGCAGACCGCTGTCGATGGCGTGGCTCTTGTGGCCAGCATCGATCACGGCGCGTCCCTCGGGGCGGCTCATCACCTGTGCCTTGACGAAGAGGGCGTGCTCGAAGGCGGGCGACTCGCCGTCGGCGGTGTTGGCGGCGTAGTCGGCGTCCATGAACAGGTAGGAGCCGGCTTGCAGCTCGCCCCACTGGCCGCTGGCCGCCTCATGCACGAAGGTGCCGGTGCCTGCGCCGGTGACCAGTGGCAGCGCCAGGCCCGCGCCCTCGATGAGCGCGCGCGTGCGCGCCACGGCCTGGGCGGCGCGCGCCACGGTGTCGCGGCGTTCCTGCGGCGTGCGCTGGTGCTGGGCCGCCCCGTGGTAGGCCTGCAGGCCCGCCAGGCGCAGCGCGGCGTGCGCCGCCACGGCGTGCGCCAGGGCCAGCGCCGGCTCGCCCGGCGCCGCGCCGCAGCGACCATGGCCCACGTCGATTTCCACGAACACGTCGATGGCGCCCGGCCCTCGCACGCCGGCCGCGGCCAGGGCCTGTGCGAGGCGTTCAACGCCCAGCGCGCTGTCCACGGCGATGGCGAAACGGGTGCCGCCCGCGCGAACCGCGCGCGCCAGGCGCGTCAGCTTGGCCGGGTCCACCACTTCGTTGCTGATGTAGACGTCCGTCACGCCGGCGGCGGACAGCGCCAGCGCCTCACCGATCTTCTGCACGCACACACCCACCGCGCCGTGCGCCATCTGCAGCTTCGCCAGTTCGGCGCACTTGTGCATCTTGGCGTGCGGGCGCAGGCGCAGGCCGCGCGCCTGGCACCAGTCGGCCATGCGGTGCAGGTTGCGGTCCATGGCGTCCAGGTCGATCACCAGCGCGGGCGTGTCGATGGCGGCCACGCCCTGGCCGATCAGGCCCGCGAAGCGCTCAGGCGTTGCGCTCATCGAGCACTCCTTCGTCGTCGGGGACTTGCAGGTGGCTCACGTCGCCCCAGCCCACCAGCGCCAGGCCTTCGGGCGACCACAGCAGGCGGTTGACGGCGCAGTTGGCCAGTTGCCAGCTGCGCGGCGCCTGCAGTTCCAGCCGGGTGGCGGCGCGGTACAGCACGTCCAGCACGCCGCCGTGCGCCACCAGCAGAATCTGCTCGCCCGGGTGGCGCGCGGCCAGTTCCAGCGCCGTGCCGACCACGCGCTCGCGCAGTTGCAGCAGGGTCTCGCCACCGGGTGGCGCGAAATCGGGCATGCGCTTGCGCCAGGCCAGGGTCTCGGTGGGGTAGCGCAGCTCCAGTTCGTCCCAGGTGTGGCCTTCGAAACGGCCGAAGCTGCGCTCGCGCAGGCCGATGTGCGCGTGCACCGGCAGATCGCGCGTGTCGGCCACCCCCTGGGCGGTGACCCGCGCGCGCTTGAGGTCGCTGCTGTAGATGGCGGTGATGGGCTCGTCGCGCAGGGCGTGCGCCAGCCGTTCGGCCTGCCAGCGGCCGTGGTCGTTGAGGTCGATGTCGGTGTGGCCCTGGATGCGCGTGTCGCGGTTCCAGGCCGTTTCACCGTGGCGCACGGCCAGGATGCGGGTGACTTGCAAGCGTATTCCCGGAGAGAGGGTCGGTCTGGATGAAATGTACCGGCCCTTGCGACACAATGCCGCGCATGGCCACGCCCCCCGATGGCGACTTCTCCTCGCTGTTCAACTTCCTGCCGATCGGCGCTTACCGCAGCGCCCCCGATGGCCGGATGATCCGGGCCAATGAGGCCCTCGTGCGCTTCAACGGCCATGAGAGCGAGGCGGCGCTGATCGCCAGCGTCGGCAACATCGCCACCGAGTGGTACGTGGACAGCCGGCGCCGCGAGGACTTCCGCAGCCTGCTCGAGCGCGACGGCTTCGTTCGTGGCTTCGTCTCGGAGGTGTACCGCCACAAGACGCGCGAACGCGCCTGGGTCAGCGAGAACGCGCACATCGTGCGCGGCGCCGACGGCCAGGTGCTGTTCTACGAAGGCACGGTGGAAGACATCACCGAACGGGTCGCGCAGCAGCGCGACATCCGCGAACAGCAGGACCGCATGCAGGCGCTGGCCGACCAGATCCCCGGCATGGTGTTCTCGCTTGTCGTGCACCACGACGGCACGCGGCGCTACCGCTACGTGAGTTCGGGCGTGCGCGACCTGCTGGGCGTGCTGCCCGAGGCTTTCCTGCGCGACCCGACCACCATCACGCGACTGCTGCACCCGGACGAAGCCCCGCGCCTGGCGGCCGAAACCCGGGCCTTGCTCGGCGGCAAGGCGGTGCTCTCGGGTGAGTTCCGCGTCGTCACGCCCGAGGGCGTGCTCAAGTGGGTGCACAACCGCTCCTGTGAGGTCTACCGCGACGACGAGGGCATCCACCGCGTGGGCGTGCTGCTCGACATCACCGAACTCAAGCGCATGGAGGAGGCCCTTCACCGCAGCGAGGCCTTGTGGAAGATGGCGCTGGAAAGCGCCGGCGACGGCGTGTGGGACTGGAACCTGGAAACAGGCGAGGAGTACCTGTCCGACAGCCTGCTCTCCATGTACGGCTACTCGCGGGAGGACGTCCACGGCGTGGCCGCTGATCTGGACGAGCGCACGCACCCCGACGATGTGGCCGGCATGCTCGCCGCGCGGCAGGCGCATTTCGAAGGGCGCACGCCCGTCTACCGCAACGAACACCGCATCCGCACGCGCGATGGGCGCTGGATCTGGGTGCTCACGCGCGGTACCGCGGTGGCGCGCGACGCGCAAGGCCGGCCGCTGCGCCTGGTGGGCACGCACACCGACATCACCGAGATCAAGCAGGCCGAGGAGCAGCAACGCCAGTTCGAGGCGCAACTGCGCGAGCGCCAGAAGATGGAGGCCATCGGCACGCTGGCCGGCGGTGTCGCGCACGACTTCAACAACCTGCTGGCGGCCATCCTGGGCAACCTCGTGCTCGCGCGCGAAGACGTGGGCCCCGAGCACCCCGCGCAGGAGAGCCTGAGCGAGATCAGCCGCGCAGCCATTCGCGCGCGCCAACTCGTGCAGCAGATCCTCACTTTCAGCCGGCGCGACGCCCAGATCATGGAGCGGCGCCTGTTGCGGCCGCTGATGGATGAAGCCCTTCGCCTGATGCGCACGCTCCTGCCGGCCGGCGTGCGGCTGACGTCCGCGCTGGACGGTCCGCCGCTGCCCGTGATGGCCGATGGCACGCAACTGCAGCAGGTGCTGATGAACCTGTGCACCAACGCCTGGCAGGCCTTCGAAGGGCGCGCGGGCGACATCACGGTGGCCTTGCACGAAGAGGCGGTTGACGCGGCGCGCGCGCTGCAGCTCGGTGGCCTGAGCCCCGGGCTCTACGCCTGCCTGAGCGTGGCCGACAACGGGCCGGGCATGGACGCCGACACGCAGCGGCGCGTGTTCGAACCTTTCTTCACCACCAAGGCGCCCGGGGCGGGCACGGGCCTGGGGCTCGCTGTCGTGCACGGCATCGTCAAGGCCCACAAGGGGGCCATCGCGCTGGACAGTGCGCCGGGTCGGGGCACGCGTTTCGACGTGTACCTGCCGCTGGCGCCCGAGGGCGCGTCGGCCGACGAGCCCGCCGCCGTGCCCGAACCCGCGAGGCTGCCCGCGCTGGAAGGCCGGCACCTCGTGTACGTGGACGACTACGAGGCCCTGGTGTTCCTGGTGCGCCGCCTGCTGACCAAGCGTGGCGCGCGCGTCACCACCTTCGAATCGAGTCAGGCCGCGATCGACTGGCTGGCCGGGCACGAGGACGAGCCGATCGACCTGCTGGTGACCGACCAGAACATGCCGGTGCTGTCGGGCCTGGAGGTGGCGCGCGCCGCGCTCGCCCGGCGACCGGCGCTGCCGGTGGCCATCGTCTCCGGGCACGTGAGCGAGGCATTGGTGACCGAGGCCGAGGCCCTGGGCGTGCGCGCGGTGCTGCCCAAGCAGGACAACATGGACGCGCTGGCGCAGGCCATCGGCGCGCTGCTGGAAGCCGCGGACCGACCGCAGTTGCCGGCCTGAGACGCCGCGCGGGAGGCCGTGGCCTCAGCGCGGCACTTCGATGTTGACCTGACGCATGCCCGCGGGTGGCGTGGGGAAGCCTTGCAAGGCCGCGTCGAGCATGGCCGTCCACAGCGCGGGCGTGCTGTTCCAGCGGCCGTCGTGCGCGGCGCGTGTCTCGTACACCACGCGCCCGCTCGCGGCGTCGCGGATCACCAGCGACACCGTGCGCTGGTAGTACGGCGTCTCGAAGCGCGGCGCCATCATGGGGAAGAACACCACCTGGCCGGAGCCGGTGACGACGTAGTCGCGCCCCGGCATGGCGAAGGGGTAGCCGCCGTACGGCCCCCAGCCCCAGGTGTCCCAGGGGTCTTCCCAGGGCGCGCGGGGCAGGCGCACGTTGCTGGCGTTCACCTGCACGGCCCAGGGGGCGGACACATTGGCGGCGGCGCGCGTCCAGCCCAGCTTGGCCAGCGAGGCCTCGGCGTAGCGCTCCAGTTCGTCCTGGCCGCGTCCGCCGCGCTGTTCCTGTTGTTGCGAGGGCAGGCGCTCGAACCGATAGACCTGCGGCGGCGCGGGCACCGCCGCGTTGGCCGCGCGGTCCTGCCAGCGCGGAAAGCTCTCCACCTGGTTGTCGACCAGGATGACGGACGCGCAGCCCGACAGCAACAGCGCGGCGAAGGCGAGGATGAGAAGGCGGATCGAGGGCATGGACGTCTCCTGGCGTTGAAGCCCCTCGTGGCTGGCGGTCAGCTGGCTTCGGTGGCGATGGGTATGACCGTGCGGGCCGCGGGCGGGTTCCCTGCCGCCGTGGGTTCGCTTGCCTCGGCGGTGACCGATGGCGTGGCCAGCGGCTCGTCGTCGAAGGCCTTGTCGCCGTTGTCGTCCGGCACGCCGCTCGCCCGCAGGGTTTCAAAAGGAAACAGCGCGCGGTCCATCAGGTGGCTGGGCACCACGTTCTGCAGCGCACTGGCCATGTTCTCCACCCGGCCGGGGTACTGCTTCTCCCATTCGCGCAGCAGCTTGCCCACCTGCTTGCGTTGCAGGTTCTCCTGGCTGCCGCACAGGGTGCAGGGAATGATGGGGAACTGGCGCACCTCGGCCCAGCGCGTGAGGTCTTTCTCGGGCACATAGGCCAGCGGGCGGATCACCACGTGCTTGCCGTCGTCGCTCACCAGCTTGGCCGGCATGCCCTTGAGCTTGGCGCCGAAGAACATGTTGAGCAGCAGGGTCTGCAGCATGTCGTCGCGGTGGTGGCCGAGCGCGATCTTGGTGGCGCCGAGTTCGTCGGCCACGCGGTAGAGGATGCCGCGGCGCAGCCGGCTGCACAGGCTGCACAGCGTCTTGCCCTCGGGGATCACGCGCTTGACGATGGAGTAGGTGTCCTGGTTCTCGATGTGGAACTTCACGCCGAGCTTGCCCAGGTACTCGGGCAGCACGTGCTCGGGAAAGCCCGGCTGCTTCTGGTCGAGGTTGACCGCGATGAGTTCGAAGTTCACCGGTGCGCGCTGCTGCAGCTTCATCAGGATGTCGAGCAGGCCGTAGCTGTCCTTGCCGCCCGAGACGCACACCATCACGCGGTCGCCTTCCTCGATCATGTTGTAGTCGACGATGGCGCGCCCGACCTCGCGGCACAGCCGCTTCTCGAGTTTGTGGTTTTCCAGTTCGATGTTCATTGCCATTCCTTCAGGGTCACCACTGCCCGCTTTCCATGCGGATCGCGACCTCGCAGTCCTCGAAGATCTCCAGCTTGGCGATTTTCACGCGCACGCCGATCACGCCGGGCAACTGCATGAGCCGGCGCGTGAGCTTGCCGATCAGGCTCTCCAGCAGGTTCACGTGCTCGGCGGTGCACTCGTCGATGATGATCTGGCGCACCTTGCGGTAGTCGAGCACGTGGGTGATGTCGTCGTCCTTGGGCAGCAGGGGCTGCGTGCCCTGGTTCAGTTCGGCGTCCACCTGGATGGGCTGCGGCGCGTGTTTCTCGCGGTCGAGGATGCCGAGGTTGGCGTCGAAGCGCAGCCCGGTGAGGGTCAGGATCTGGGTGGCGGCGGTCGTGGGGATCATGCGGTCCTCACATGAGGGAGAAATCGCGCTCGAAGCGCATCAGGTGCTGGCCGCCATCCACCAGCAGCGTGGTGCCGGTGATGGAGCCGTTGTCCAGCGCGAAGGCCACGGCGGCGGCCACGTCGGCCGGGGTGGACGATCGGCCCAGCGGCGATTGCTGGTGCAGTTGCCGGAACTTCTCTTCGCTGAGCAGGTGGCTGGTGAGCGTGAGCCCCGGCGCCACGCCCACCACGCGCACGCGGGGCGCCAGCGCCAGCGCCAGCATGGTGTTGGCCGCCTCCAGCGCCGCCTTGGACAGGGTGTAGCTGAAGAAATCCGGGTTCATGTTCCACAGCTTCTGGTCGAGCAGGTTCACCACCGCGCCGCGCGCATCGCGCTCGCCCAGGTGCGCGTGCAGGGCCTGCGCCAGCAGCACGGGCGCGCCGGTGTTGGCGCGCAAGTGGGCGTCCATGGTGGCGAAGTCGAAGCTGCCGGCGCTGTCGTGCTCGAAGGTGGAGGCGCTGTTGACCACCGCGTCCACCGCGCCGAAGCGCGCCGCCACGGCGGGCAGCAGCGCGCGCACGCTGGCCTCGTCGGACAGGTCGGCGAAGAAGGTGTGGGCGCTGCCGGCGCGCCCGCTGGCGGCCTCGCAGTCGGACGCGGTCTGGCGCGCCTCGTGCAGCGAATGGCGGTGGTGCACCGCCACGTTCCAGCCGGCCCGCGCGAGGGTGATGGCGATCTCCCGGCCCAGGCGCCGGCCGGCGCCGGTGACCAGCGCGGTGCGGGGCGTTGGAGGGGAGGGCATGGGTGACAATCGGCGCGTGAACGCCCCATTCGTGAACCAGCCCGGGAGTGTAGCCAGCCCCTTGACGGCCCGCATCCTGACAGCCATTGACGCGGCCGGCGGACAGATGTCCTTCGAACGCTTCATGAGCATGGCGCTGTACGAACCGGGATTCGGCTACTACGCGGCGGGCACGCCCAAGTTCGGCCACTTCCCGTCGCAGGGCAGCGATTTCGTCACCGCGCCCGAACTCACGCCGCTGTTTGCCCGCGCCCTGGCCCGCCAGGTGGCGCAGGCCCTGGCGGCCACCGGCACGCAGGAGGTCTGGGAATTCGGCGCCGGCAGCGGCGCGCTGGCGGCCGAGCTCATCGCCGAGCTCGACGCCCTTGGCCAGCCGGTCGCGCGCTACACCATCGTCGATCTGCCGGGTGAACTGCGCGCGCGCCAGCGCGAGCGGCTGGCGGCATTCGGCGATCGCGTGCGCTGGGCCGAGGTGCTGCCCGATCGCATCGAGGGCGTGCTGCTGGGCAACGAGATCCTCGACGCCATCCCCGTCACACCGCTGGCGCGCGTCGGAGGCGTCTGGCACGAGCGCGTGGTGGTGCGGGCGGGCGACGGCTTTGCCTGGGCGGACCGGCCCACCACCCTGCGCCCGCCCCTGGACGTGCCCGGCGAGCACGACTACTGCACCGAGGTGCATCCGCAGACCGAGGCCTTCGTGCGCACCATCGCCGATCGCCTCGTGCGTGGCATGGCGCTGTTCATCGACTACGGTTTTCCCGAGGCCGAGTACTACCACCCCCAGCGCCACATGGGCACGCTGGTGGCACACCGCGCGCACCAGGTGGACGACGAGGTGCTGGACCGCCCCGGCGAGAAGGACATCACCGCGCACGTGAACTTCACCGGTGTGGCCCTGGCGGCGCAGGACGCGGGGCTGGACGTCATCGGCTACACCAGCCAGGGGCGCTTCCTCATCAACCTGGGCCTGGTCGAACTCTCGCAGGGCGCCGACCCGCGCGAGCGCTCGCGCATGCAGATGCTGGTGCACGAGCACGAAATGGGCGAGCTGTTCAAGGTCATCGCGCTGACCCCATCGGGTGGCGGAGCCGGCTGGGTGCCGATCGGCTTCGCGCACGGCGACCGCACGCACCGGCTCTAGGAAGGTGGCCCGTGATCCGCTGGATGATCGTCATCTTCCTGGCCCTGCTGCTCATCAGCTGGGCCACGCCGCTGCTGCGCCGCCTGGGCCTGGGCCGTCTGCCGGGCGACTTCCATTTCCGCGCCTTCGGCCGCGAGTGGTTCCTGCCGTTTGCGAGCACCGTGCTGCTGAGTCTGGTGGCGAGCCTGATCGGCTACCTGATCTGAACCCCGGGCGGGGGCTTGCAATTCCTGCCGATGGCCGTCATCTGGGGACATGGACGCCACCACCCCTCTGCACGTCGTTTGCCCGCATTGCGGCACCACCAACCGGCTCGCGCCGGATGCGCTGGGCAGCGCGCCCGATTGCGGTCGCTGCCACCGGGCCCTGTTCACCGGTGGGCCGGTGGCGCTGGACGAGGCCGGGTTTCGCAAGACCGTCGAGAAGTCCGACCTGCCGGTGCTGGTGGACTTCTGGGCGCCCTGGTGTGGCCCCTGCCGCGCGATGGCGCCGCAGTTCGAAGCGGCGGCGCGCGAACTCGAGCCGCGCGTGCGGCTGGTGAAGCTCAACACCGAAGAGGCGCCTTCGCTGTCGGCGGCCATGAACATCCGCAGCATCCCCACGCTGGCGCTGTTTTCGGGCGGTCGGGAGATCGCCCGCCAGCCGGGTGCCATGGGCGCGGCGGACATCGTGCGCTGGACGCGCGCCCACCTGCCGCGTTGAGGCGGGCCCGGCGGCGCTCGGCCTATCATCCGTCGCCATGAGCGACACCCCTGCACCCACGGGCGGCCGCCTGTTGGCCGACATCGGCGGCACCAACGCCCGCTTCGCCTTCCAGTCCGCGCCCGGCGAGCCCTTGAGCGACGTCCGCGTTCTGCCCGTGGCCGACTACCCTCACGTGCAGGACGCCGTGCGCGACTACCTCTGCGGCCTGGCGCCGCGCACGGTGCGCGCGGCGGCCATCGCCATCGCCAACCCCGTCACGGGCGACGAGGTGCGCATGACCAACCACCACTGGGCCTTCTCCCAGCGCGCGCTGCGCGAGGCGATGGGCTGGGAGCGCCTGCGCGTGCTCAACGACTTCACCGCGCTGGCCCTGGCCCTGCCGGTGCTGCCGGCCGCCGATCTGCGCCAGGTGGGCGGCGGCCAGGCCGTGCCGCGCGCCGCGCGCGCTTTGCTGGGCGCCGGCACCGGCCTGGGCGTGTCGGGCCTGCTGCCCTGCGGCGACCACGGCTGGGCGCCCCTGCAGGGCGAGGGCGGTCATGTCACGCTGCCGGCGGCCACGCCGCGCGAGCGCCTGCTCATGGACGCGCTGGCGGCCCGCTACGGCCGCGCCTCGGCCGAGCGCGTGTGCTCCGGCACGGGCCTGATCGACAGCTTTCGCATCCTGTGCGAGGCCGATGGCGTCACCGTGCAAGGCATCGAGCGCGCCGCCGACGTGACCGAGGCCGCGCTGCGGCACGGCCAGCCGCAGGCGCTGGAGACACTGCAGCTTTTCTGCGCCTTGCTGGGCTCGGTGGCCGGCAACCTCGCGCTCACGCTGGGCGCACGTGGCGGCGTGTACCTGGGCGGCGGCATCGTGCCGCGCCTGGGCACCTGGTTCGACAGCTCGCCGTTTCGCGCCCGCTTCGAGGACAAGGGCCGCTTTGGCGACTACCTGGGCGCCATTCCGGTGTGGGTGATCACCGCGCGCGAATCGCCCGCGCTGCTGGGCGCGGCGCGCGGTCTCGACGGCTTGGACTGAGACCCGCCTTGCGCTAACCTGACCCCTCGTCGATCGCACCAGGAGATGCCATGACCACCCCGCTCAGAACCGTGCTCGTCTTCACCCCCGAGGATCAGGCCTGGCTGCGGCGCATGCAGTTGGTGGTGCCCGACTACTGGCGCGGCCATGGCGCCGCGCCCATTCCCGGCGACGTCTTCCGCGTCGGTGGGCGCCAGTTCACCATCCAGGGCCGGTTGTGGGAGCACGACCTGCAGGGCCCGGTGCTGCGCGTCTTCGTGGGCTCGGCGCACGCCGAGAGCGACTCGGTGTTCGCGGGCATGTGAGACCGCTCAGCGGAAGGCCCAGACCGAGGCGGCCACGGCGATGACCAGCCCGATGGACTGCCAGCGGTAGTCGCGCCAGCCGCGCGCCGGGGTGGCGGCGTCGGCGCGGTGCCAGAGCAGGTCCTCGCGGATGGCAGGGCCGGGGCGATCCCCCTCGCCATCATGGCGGCCGCCCGCCACGGTGGCGAGCCAGGCGATCGCGGCGCACAGCAGGGCCGTCAGGCCGGCCACGATGGTGAAGTGCGGCAGGCCGTCGTCCACACCCTGCCGAAGCGCCAAGACCCGCCACACCAGGACCGCCGCGCCGCCCGCGTGGCCGACGAGCAGGGCCACCAGCGCCGCGCGACCATCCATGCGCCGCCAGAGCATGCCCAGGAGCAGCACCGCCACCACGGGCGGCACCGCATAGGAAAACACCTGCTGGATGTAGTTGAAGAGGCCGGGGAAGTCGCGGATGACCAGCGGCCACAGCGCGGCGATGACGACGAAGGCGGCCGTGGCCAGGCGGCCCGCCCGCACGATGCGCCTGGGCGACCAGCCGCGTTCTTCGGCGCGCACGAAGTCCACCATCACCAGCGTCGATGAGGCGTTCAGCGTGGAGTCGATGGTGGACATGATGGCCGCGATGAGGCCTGCCACCACCAGGCCCGCCACGCCGGCGGGCAGGAAACGGGCGATCAGCGCGGGAAAGACCTGGTCGCCCTGGGCCAGCCCGGGCAGCAGCGAGAAGGCGAAGGCCGCGGGGATCGCCATCAGGAACAGCGGCAGCAGCTTGAGTGCCGCCGCCAGCAGGGCGCCGCCGCGCGCGTGGGGCAGCGAGCGCGCGCCCAGCACGCGCTGCATGATGTACTGGTTGGCTCCCCAGTAATAGAAGCCCAGCACCGGCAGGCCCAGCACCACGCCCAGCCAGGGCAGGTCCGGGTCGTCGAGCGGGCGCACCAGCGACAGGTGGTCGGCCGGGACCGAGGCGCTCGCCGCGGCCCAGGAAAAATCGAACTGCGCGAACACCTGGTGGCCGATGATGGCCGCGCCCACCAGCAGCACCAGGGCCTGCAGCACGTCGGTGTACACCACGGCGCGCAGGCCACCCGCCGCGGTGTACAAGCCGGCGAACACGGCCAGCGCGATGCAGGCCGGCAGGAAGGGCACGCCCGGCACCAGCACCTGCAGCACCAGCACACCGGCGTAGACGCTGCCCGCGGTGTCCACGAAGATCGACAGGAAGATGGTCAGCGCCGAGATGTAGCGGCACACGGCGGGACCGTGGCGCGGGCCGAAGCGGCGCTCCAGGTACTGCGGGATCGTGGTCACGCGCGCGCGCAGGAAGACCGGGATGGTGACCACCGCCATGAAGACCAGCACCAGCGCGGCCATGAGCTCGTAGTGCGCCACGCTGATGCCGCTGCTGTAGGCCGCGCCCGCCACGCCGATGAGCGTGGTGGACGAGATGTTGGAGGCGAACAGCGAGAGCCCCACGGCCACGCAGCCCAGGCTGCGGCCGGCGAGGAACAGGTCCTCGCCCGAGGCGCCCGCGCCGCGCGAGGCCCAGGCGCCGATGAGCAGAACGACCACCAGGTAGGCGATGACCACGGCCCAGTCCCAGAGGCCGAAGGCGAACGCCGGGCTCACTGGACGACCCCCCGTGCTGCGCACGGCGGGGCTGAGCGCCTTGGGAACGGCCCGGCGGCGCTCATGCCGGGGTCTCCACGGCGACGTCGGCCTGGGGCTCGGGCGCGCGGGGTGACTGCAAGGCCTTGAATTTGCCCAGTGTGTGCCGCGCCCAGTGCGTGGTGTCGTAGCGTTCCACGCTGCGCTGCATGCTCGCCATGCGCTGCTGCTGCTCCTCCTCGGGCATCACCAGCGCGCGGTCGATGGCCATGTCCATCTGTTGGTGGGAGTAGGGATTGGCCAGCAGCGCGCCGTCCAGCTCCACCGCCGCGCCGGTGAACTCGGACAGCACCAGCACGCCGCCGGGCTTGCCTTCGCCGGTGACCGATTGCCGCGCCGCGACGTATTCCTTGGCCACCAGGTTCAGGCCATCGCGCAGCGGGGTGATCCAGCACACGTCCGCGCAGCGGTAGTAGGCCACCAGCTCCTCGAAGGGGATGGCGGTGGTGGACAGCCACAGCGGCCGGTACGCCAGCGTGCTGTGGCGCGCGTTGATGCGCCCGGCGATCTGCTCGATCTCACGCTGCACGTTGCGGTAGACGCCCATGCCCGAGGCCGCGGCCACCGAGGTGACGAGCAACTGCACCTGGCCCACCAGCTCGGGTTGGCGTTCCAGCAGGCGCTCGTAGGCCAGCAGCATGTCGCGCGTGCCCTTGGTGTAGTCGGTGCGCCCCACGGACACGATCAGCTTGCGCTCGCCGTCCTCGCCCTTCTTCAGTTCGGCCCGGATGCGGGCCTCGCGTTCGCGCGTCACCTCGCGCGCGGCCAGCTCGCGGATGTGGGCCACGTTGGTGCCGACCGGGCAGGCGTCCACGTGGACCGTGCGCCCCAGGTAGCCCAGCTTGACCGGGTAGGAGGCCTGCGAGAGCGCCAGGCCGTGGTGGGACAGGCTGGCCGGCGCCGGCCCGTCCTCCAGCACGCTGGCGCCCTTGAGGTTGCGCGCCGCGGCCGCGAAGCCCGCCGCGTAGCGCGGGATGTGAAAGCCGACGAGATCGCAGTCGAGCAGGCTGCTCATGATCTCGTCGCGCCAGGGCAGGATGCTGAAGATGCTGGACGAGGGAAAGGGCGTGTGGTGAAAGAAGGCGATCTTCACGTCCGGGCGCAGGCGGCGCACGAAGTGCGGCGTGAGCCACAGGTTGTAGTCGTGGATCCAGATCACGGCGCCCGGCGCGGCCTGGGCCACGGCGGCCTCGGCGAACAGGCGGTTGACCTCGCGGAAGGTGGGCCAGTCCACCGCGTCGTAGTTGTAGCGCTCGGGGAAGGAGTGCAGGATGGGCCACAGCGCTTCCTTGGACGTGACGTGATAGAAGCTGCGCACCTGTTGCGCGGTCAGCGCCAGTCGCGAGACGCTGTAGCTGCCATAGGAGTCGGTGATGTTCACCACGCGCTCGAAGGGCTCGCGGGCTTCGGCCTTGCCCTTGCGATCGCCCGAGCGGCTTTCCACCTGCTTCCAGGCCACCCAGGCGCCGTGCTCCACCGCGCCGAAGAAGCTCTTGAGGGTCGGCACGATGCCGTTGGGGCTGGCGTGCTCCCGGTAGACCACCTGGCCGTTTTCCACGTGCTCTTCGTAGGGCTGGCGGTGGTACACGATCACCAGGTCGGAGAGTGGGGTTTGCTTGTCCATGTAGGGGGTCCTTTCTTTTCTTGAGATTCAGGCTTCGGTCGCCGAGCGGGTCGGCCGCGTCGCGAAGCCGTGGTGGCACACCGCATCGAGGATGCCGGCGGCGCCAGGGAAGGGGCTGCGGTAGGTGCGGGGCAAGGGCCTGGCGCGCAGGCGGCTCAGCAGCGCGGCTTCGGCGTTGCCGACCGCCACGCCGCGCAGGCCCGTTTCGAACAGCGACAGGTCGTTGAGGGTGTCGCCCGCGACCAGCACCTGGTCTGGTGCCAGGCGCAGGTGCGCGATGAGCTGGCGCAGCGTCGGACCCTTGGAGACGCCCCGCGGCAGCACGTCCAGGAAGGTGTCGGCCGACAGGAGGCCGTCGTAGCCGGCGGCCCTGATCTTGGCGAGCGTGCCCGACGAGAGCGTCGCCGGTTCGTACCAGTAGCTCAGGCGGTGGCGAAACGGTGTGTCCTGCTCGCGCAGGCCCGGCTCGTTCGCCAGCAGGGCGCGCAGGGCCGAGCGCGCGTGCTCGTCGGAGGGGGCGCCACGCCGCCAGCGCGCGGCGATCTCGCGCTCCAGCTCGGGCAGGGGCTCGATGTCGGAGCCGCCCGCGATGGTGGTGCCCACGTCGCCGATCACGTAGTCCGGCCGGGGCACGGGAACGCCCGCGACCTGCTGCCTCACGAGCCCGCGCACGAAGGGCAGGTCGCGCCCGGTCACGAAGATGAGGGTGAGGCACGCCGATTGCCGCTCGCGCACGGCGTGCAGCCAGCGGTACAGCGCTGCGCGCTCGGCCTCGCTGCCGCCGAGAAAGGTGCCGTCCAGATCGGTGGCGAGCACGAGCGGGCGCTCGAGGGCGAAGTGCGGGGCGGCGGGGGTGTCGGCCGGCGTGATCAGGCCGGCGGCGGTTCGGGCAATCGCTTGGGTCATGGGCTGCAGGTTCCGGATGCGAATGCGCCAGCGCCCGGGCGCTGCGACAAGGCAGGTCCGGGGGGGCGACGTCGGGGGGCTGGGCAGGCGAGCGCTGTCGTGCGCTCGGGTCACGAGGCGCTCAGCAGAGCGGAGGCTCGGATCGGCGGTTGGTGGCGTAGCGCAGCACGGCGAAGTGCTCGCCGGGCAGGGGTGGCGTCAGCGTGCTGCTGCTGGCGCGAACCATGCCCCGTGCGATGGCCCCACCCAGGCGCGTGTTCATGCGCGCGCTGTACCGCGCCGGCGGACGCGGCGTGTCGATGTGCGGTGGAGGAAAGGGCGTGGCTTGCATGAGGGGGCGGTGACGCCGGTGCGCCGCCAGCGAATCACCGGGGCCGGTGACTTGAATCAAGGGGTATCTTACCCGGGCCCCGTTTTTGCCCGGCTGCCGGCGGGACAGGCCGGCGCGTCACGCGCCTCAGGGGGCCGCCTCGTGGCCATCGCCATCGTCCATGTCCCATTCGAACGCGCAGCGCTGGCAGCACACCGGCACCAGGTGAGGGCGCTGCTCGCGGTCGCGGCGCGCCGGGCGCTCCGACAGGCGCAACTGGCCATAGGCGTGGCAGCGCGGGCAATTGGCCTGGTTGGCCAGTTCCTCCGCGTGCATCAGCAGATAGACGTAGCGGTTGAGTGCCCAGAGCGTGACGCCGCCCGTGAGCACCACGAAGGCGGTGTTCAGCAGCTTCTCGCTCGCGCTGGCGCCGTTGAAGGCTTCGAAGCTGGCCAGCATGGCCACCGCCGCCACCACCGCCAGCGCCATGTGGGCGTGGCTGGACAGCAGCTCGCGCTCGTACCACTTGCGAAAACCCAGGCGCCGGATGCCCTCGGCGAGCGGCGGGTTCAAGGGATTGGGTGAGGACATGGCGGCCTCCGGCGGTGGGGGCAGCCATGGTGGCACCGACGCGCCCGGCGGCCAACGCCGTCCGGAAATCCTGCGTGCGCCGCTCGGGCAATCCGGCGGGCGATCGACCCGCGCAGCGGCGCAGTGTGGGATCGGTCAGTGCTGCGCCACCTGCTGCAGGGGAAAGGCCGGCGCCTTGCCCGCCCGATCGACGCCCGCGTACACCGTCAGGTGCGGGTAGGGGATCTCGATGCCTTCGGCGTCGAAGGCGGACTTCAGGCGCCGCATGTACTCGCGGCGCACGCCCCACTGTTCCAGCGGCTGGGTGCGGAAGCGGCAGCGGATGATCACGGCCGAGTCGGCCCACTGGTCGACACCGGCGATGTCGAGGTCGTCGAGGATGCGCGGGCCGAAGCTCTCGTCCTGGCGCAACTGCTGGCCCACGCGGCGCATGACGGCCATCACCTCGTCCACGTCCTCGCGGTAGGCCACGCCGATGTCCATCACCGCCTGGCTGAAGCCGCGCGACATGTTGATGACCGTGGTGATCTCGCCGTTGGGCACGTAGTGGACGTTGCCGTCGTAGTCGCGCAGTTGCACGTAGCGCAGCGTCACCTCTTCCACCGCGCCGGCGTGCTCGCCGAGCTTGACCACATCGCCTTGGCGGATCTGGTTCTCCAGCAGCAGGAAGAAGCCGGTGAAGTAGTCCTTCACCAGGCTCTGCGCGCCGAAGCCGACGGCCAGACCGACCACACCCGCGGCGCCCAGAATGGGCGCGACCGACACGCCGAGTTCACCCAGCACCAGCATGCCGGCGATGAGGCTGACCACCACGGCGATCAGGTAGCGGATCACGCGGCCCAGGGTTTCGGCGCGTTTGGCGGCCTCGCGGTCGTCGAAGCGGCTGGCGATGCGCATGCGCAGGCTGCGCACGGCGCGCTGCAGGATGCCGATGGCGATCCAGGCGCCGATCAGGATGAGCACGATGCGCAGGCCGGTGGTGGCGAGGGTGCCGAGCCCTTCCCACCAACCGGTGGCGATGGCGATGAAGTTGTCGTTCATGCGGGTTTCTCCATTTCCTGTGTGTCCTGCAAGGCGCGCAGAAAGCTCTCGCGCCACCAGTGCACGTCCTGCGCGCGCAGCCGCGCCAGCAGGGCCTGGTGGCGCTGCTGGCGCTCGGCCAGGGGCATCTGCAGCGCGCGCTGGATGGTTTCGGCCGTGCGGGCCGTGTCGTAGGGGTTGACCAGCAGCGCCTCGCTCATCTGCTCGGCGGCACCCGCGAAACGCGAGAGCACCAGCACGCCAGGGTCGTCCGGGTCCTGCGCGGCCACGTACTCCTTGGCCACCAGGTTCATGCCGTCGCGCAGCGGCGTGACCAGCGCCACCGAGGCAGCCCGGTACAGGCCCGGCAGGCGCTTGCGCGCCACGTTGCGGTGGATGTAGCGCAGCGGCATCCAGTCGAGTTCGCCATGCTCGCCGTTGATGGCGCCCGAGAGGCTTTCCAGCTCCGCGCGCAGCGCGGCGTAGGCGTCCACCGACTCGCGGCTGGGCGAGGCGATCTGGATCAGCGTGGCGCTGCCCTGGTTCTCGGGGTAGTTCTGCAGCAGCGTGCGAAAGGCCTTGAGCCGCTGCGGCAGGCCCTTGGAGTAGTCCAGGCGCTCCACGCCCACCAGCAGCCGGCGGCGCGCGTAGTCGCTCCGCAGCTGCGCGAGCATGTCGCGCGCCTCCTTGCCTTCGGCCAGGGACTGGAACTCCTCCACATCGATGCCGATGGGAAAGGCGCGCACCTGCAAGGTCTTGCCGAAGGCGTGCCAGCCGTGCTGGCCCACCCACTGCGCCTGCAGCTCGTCGCTGGCGTAGCGCTCGAAATGCGTCACGTCGGCCTGGCTCTGAAAGCCGACGAGGTCGTAGGCAAAGAGCGAGCGCATGAGCCAGTCGTGCTCGGGCAGCGCGGCCAGCAGCAGGGGCGGTGGCAGCGGCACGTGCAGGAAGAAGCCGATGCGCTGGGCGCAGCCCATGGCGCGCAGCTCGGCCGCGAGCGGAAAGAGGTGGTAGTCGTGCACCCAGACGATGTCGTCGGGCCGCAGCAGCGCCTTGAGTTTCTGCGCGAACAACTGGTTCACGCGCCGGTAGCCGGCAATGCCGCCGCTGTCGAAGTCGGCCAGATCGAGCCGGTAGTGCAACACCGGCCACAGCACGCCGCTGCTGTAGTTCAGGTAGTAGCTGTCGTGGTCCTCGCGGCTGAGGTCCAGGGTGACCAGCTGCACCGCGCCGGCCTGCTGGTGGTTCACCTCGCCCTGGCCCGGTGTGCCGTCCTCGACGATGCGTCCGCTCCAGCCGAACCACAGTCCGCCGCTGGCTTCCAGCGCCTGGCCCAGCGCCACGGCCAGTCCGCCCGCCGCGGTCTTGCGAGGGTCGGCGATGCGGTTGGAGACCACAACCAGTCGGCTCATACGACGGAGTCCCAGTGGGCCGAGAGTCGCACGGCGGCGTTGATCAGGCCCACCATGGAATAGGTCTGCGGGAAATTGCCCCACATCTCGCCGGTGGTGGCGTGCGTGTCCTCCGACAGCAGACCGAGCGGGTTGCGCACCGCGAGCATGGCCTCGAAGACCTCGCGCGCTTCGCGCACGCGCCCGGTGCGCGCCAGCGCGTCGATGCGCCAGAAGGTGCAGATGTTGAAGGCCACCTCGGGCTTGCCGAAGTCGTCGGCGCTCTCGTAGCGGCGCATGTAGGGGCCGTCGCACAGGTGCGCTTCCAACGCCCGCAGCGTGGTCACGAAGCGCGGGTCCTTCGGGTCGATGAAGCCGATCTCGGCCATCAGCAGCACGCTGGCGTCCAGGTCGCGGCCGCCGAAGCTTTCGGCGAAGGCCTGGCGTTCCTCGCTCCAGGCTTCCTTCAGGATGCGCTCGCGCATGCCGCTGGCGTGTTCGCCCCAGTACGCCGCGCGCTCCGGCAGGTGCAGGGTGCGCGCGATCTTGGCCAGGCGGTCGCAGGCCGCCCAGCTCATCAGGGCGGAGGACGTGTGCACGCGCATGCGGGTGCGCAGCTCCCACATGCCCGCATCGGGCTGGTCGAAGACGCGCCGCGCTTCTTCTCCCATGGCCTCCAGCCGCTCGAACTCGGCCCGGCCGGGTGGGTGCAGCAGGCGGTGGTCGTGAAAGGCCTGGGAGGCGGCGAGAACGATGTTGCCGTACACGTCGTGCTGGAACTGTTCGTGCGCCTGGTTGCCCGCGCGCACCGGACCCATGCCGCGGTAGCCCGGCAGGGACGGAACCACGCGCTCCGGCAAATGGCGTTCCAGCCCCACGCCCAGCAGGGGCTGCAGATGCCCGCTGCCGCCGCGCGCGCTGCCGACCACGGCGTCCTGCAGCCAGCGCAGGTAGTCCTCCATGGTGCCGATCTCGGACAGGCTGTTGAGCGCGCGCACCACGAAGAAGGCGTCGCGCAGCCAGCAGTAGCGGTAGTCCCAGTTGCGCTCGGTGTGCGGCGCCTCGGGGATGCTGGTGGTCATGGCGGCGACGATGGCGCCGGTGTCCTCGAACAGCGAGAGCTTGAGCGTGATGGCCGCGCGGATGACCGCGTCCTGCCACTCCAGCGGCAGCGCCAGGCGCTGGCTCCAGGTGCGCCAGTAGGCGCGGGTTTCCTGCTCGAAATGGCGCGCCACGTCGCTCACGCTGCCGGCGATGGTTTCGTCCGGGCCGAGCAGGAAGTTGTGCTCGTGCACCAGCAGGAAGGGCTCGCCCGAGAGCACGTGGCTGATGGGCGCGTCGGTGTACAGCCGCAGCGTGAGGTGATCACCCACGTAGCGCACGTGGTTGCTGCCCGAGGTGATGGTCGGCGCCTGCGAACCCCATTCGAAGCGCGGCGCCAGGTGCACGCGGATGCGCGGCGTGCCCTTGAGCGCGCGCACGCGCCGCGTGATCTGCATCGGCCGGAAGAAGCGTCCACGGGAGGCGAAGCGCGGCGCGAAGTCGGTGACCTGCAGGCCCTGGCCGTGGCGGTCCCACAGCTCGGTCACGAGCACGGCGGTGTTGGGTTCGTAGCGCTGGCGCGTCTCGGCCAGGTCCTCGACTTCGATGGCCCAGGAGCCGCTGGCGCCATCGGCGCCGCCCAGCAGGGAGCAGAACACCGGGTCGGCGTCGAAGCGCGGCATGCAGCTCCACACGATGCGCGCGCGCGAGTCGATCAGCGCGCTGATCGTGCAGTTGCCGATCACGCCCATGTGCAGAGAGGCCGGCTCGGGTGATGCAAATCCGTCGGCGGGGGTCATGGCTTCACCTCTTCGGTTTGTTGTCGCAACCAATCGCGCAGCGCCTGCGGGCTGTCGCAGCGCAGGCGCGCGGCGCTCTGGCCATCGCCCACCTTCACGCCTTCGCCGCCGTGCGATTGCACGACCGCGAAACCGTCCTCGTCCGTCACGTCGTCGCCCGCGAACACGGGCCGGCGGCCCACGAACGGCGGCTCGCGCATGAAGCACTCGATGGCTGCGCCCTTGCTGGTGTGCGCGGCCTTCACCTCGACCACCGCCTTGCCGTGCAACAGGCGCAGGCCGGGGTGCTCGGCCACGGCCTGTTCCAACAGATCCACGCAGGCCGGGCCCAGTTCGGGCGCCAGGCGGTAGTGCAAGGCCAGGGCGGTCTGCTTGACCTCCAGCAGCAGCGCCGGGTAGCGGGCGGCGAAGGGCTGCACCGCCATCACCACCGGGCCCAGGTCGGGCGTCACGGCGAGACGGTCGATGCCGTCGGCGCCGACGCGCAGCGCGCCGTGCTCGAAGGCGCCGGGCCAGTGTTGCACCGGCAGCCAGCGCTGCAGGTCACCGCGCGCGCGACCCGTGATCAACGCGAGCGCACCACCCAGCCGCTCGTGCAGGGCGTCGAGCAGGTTCGGCAAATCGGGAGGGATCCGCACCGCATCGGGGCGGCTGGCCAGCTCGGCCAGGGTGCCGTCGAAGTCCAGAAACAGTGCCGACCCGTGGGCCGACAGAGTGGGCAGCGTCGTCATCAGCCCAACACCGTACCGCAGGCAGGGTCTTCGGGGCAAGCCGCGCGCCCCTTTGCCCCCGCCCGACGGTGTGGGACTGGCCCCGGGCTTGACGAGCGCGCCGTCAGTCGTTCCATATGTCGCAGTGCAGCAGATGCTGCAAGCGCGCGGTGTGCAGGCGCTCACCTATCTGCTCGCCCCGCGCGCCATCGGCCTGGGCCTGGCGCACCGCGCCGGCGGAATCGAAGTCCAGCAGGGCCTGCAGCGCCCGCTCCAGGCGCCGGGTGCTGCGGCGCACCGCCGCGCCGCCGTCGGCGTGGTTCAAGGCTTCGCCCTCGATCACCCGGAGCATGTCGCGGCAGCGCGCGGGTTTGCGCAGGGCGTCGCAGCGTTGCAGGCGCCGCAGTGCCTCGGCGGCGTCCAGCGCCTCGGGCGCGGGCCAGTCGGCGCGCTCGCGCTGCGCGACCTGCGCCAGTTCCTGCAGGGCGTTGGGCACGCGCCAGTGCGCGCCCAGGAGCTGCTGCGCCGCCCCGTCCAGCGCGCCCACGAGCCAGGCCCAGCGCACCGGCAGCGGGGCAGCGGTGAACAGCGCCTGGGCGCCCGCTTCGCCGGGCAGGCTGGAGGGGAGGGCATCCGCCTGCGCACGAACGGCCGGCGGCAGCAGACGGGCCAGGGCGCCGCAGTCGCGCAGCGTCTCGACCATGCGGCCCGGCCGCGCTTCCTGAAGGCCGCGCGAGAGTTCCTGCCACACGCGCTCGGGCACCAGGTGGTCGACCTCGCCGCGCTCGACCATGGCGCGCATCAGCGCCTCGGTCTCGGGCGCGATGCCGAAGCCCGGCCAGCGCGCGCGAAAGCGCGCCAGCCGCAGGATGCGCACCGGGTCCTCGGCGAAGGCCTCGGTGACGTGGCGCAGCGTGCGCGCGCGCAGGTCGGCCAGGCCGCCCCAGGGGTCGATCAGCGGGGCGCTTTCGGGGTGGCCGGCGTCCTCGGCGGCCACGGCCATGGCGTTGATGGTGAGGTCGCGGCGGGCCAGGTCCTGCTCGAGCGTGACGTCGGGCGCGGCGTGGAAGGCGAAGCCGTGGTAGCCGGGCGCGGTCTTGCGCTCGGTGCGCGCCAGCGCGTGCTCCTCGTGCGTCTGCGGGTGCAGGAAGACCGGGAAGTCCCGCCCCACGGGCTCGTAGCCTGCTGCCACCATGGCTTCGGGCGTGGCGCCGACGACGACCCAGTCGCGGTCGGCCTGCGCGGGAGGCGGCAAGCCCAGTTCACGCGCCATCAGGGCGTCGCGCACCGCGCCGCCCACCAGATAGATCTGCATTTGGCGAGTGTAGGTGGCGGGGGGCGCCCGCCGCGCCGCGCGGGCGGCTGTTTCGTATCAGCGTGTCGCGGGGCGCAGGCGGTAGGGCTCGTCGAAGTCGATGAAGTCGCGCTCCGCGAGCGCGTCGCCGATCCAGGCCTTCACGCCGGGCAGCGCGAGCACACGATCGACGTAGGCGCGCACCGTGTCGGATACCGGCAATCCGTAGGTGCGAATGCGCGTGCACACCGGCGCGAAGAAGGCATCGGCGATGGTGAAACCGCCGAAGAGCAGGCCGTCGGCGGGCTGCGTGGCGAGCAGCTCGCCCCACATGGCCTCGATGCGGGCAACGTCGGCGCGCAGCCCGGCCTGGTCGCGCCAGAGCAGGGCGCCGGTGTCGGACAGCGAGGCCTCGATGTTCATGGGGCAGTGGTTGCGCAGGGCCGAGAAACCGCTGTGCATTTCGGCGCAAACGCTGCGCGCGCGGGCGCGCTGGCGGGCGTCGGCGGGCCAGAGCCCTTTGTCCGGGAAACGCTCGGCCAGGTACTCGGCGATGGCCAGGGAGTCCCATACCGCGAAGCCCTCGTCGACCAGGGCCGGCACCTTGCCGAGGGGGTTGACGGCCTTGGCCCTTCGCTTGAACTCCGAGTCGGCCTCGAACGAGTCGAAGCGGATCAGGACTTCGTCAAAGGGAATGCCCGCCTGGCGCATGAGCACCCATGGACGCATGGACCAGGACGAGTAATTCTTGTTGCCGATGAACAGTTGCAGGGGCATGCGGGTCTCCGTGAGAAGACCGCATCCTAGGGCCGCGCGGCGCCGCCATCGATGCGAAAAAAAGGCCCGATGGATGCGGGCCGGTCATGAATGCCCTGGGCGGGTCGCTCAGGCGTATTTTTCAAGGATGCGCGTGGAGCGCTCCACGTCGCGCATGGCCGAGCCTTCCACGTCGGATTCGGCCACGGCTTCCATCAGCGAACAGGCCATCATGCGATAGAAGGCCTTGTCCATGGCCTTGCGGGCGGCGGCCATCTGCTGGGCCACCTCCTCGCAGGAGCGCTCGGTCTGCACCATGTCGATGAGCCCGCGGATTTGCCCCTCGATGCGCTTGAGGCGGTTGACCACGTCGCGCTGGCTCTCGTTGCGCGGCAGGCTGGCGTGGCGGGAAGGTTGCGAAAAGCCGTCGTGCTGGTTCATGGTCCACCTATCAGTGAAAGGTACTCATTTCTGAGGCGCGAGTGTGCCCCGAAACACCACGCCCCGTACAGTTCGGCGGGTGCGATTGTGATCAAGATCCGATCAACGTCGTGCCTGCTTCCGCAAATGCAGTAGGCGGGTGCGCGCATTGCGCTCGCCCAGGTAGGTCGGCGCAATGGCATGAACGCTGGAGGGCGTGATGCCCAGGCTGTCCAAGCCGGGGAGGGTGCCGCTGGCCACGTTGGGCACCGACAGCGAGGCGACGTTGTCGCGGCTCATGAGCGGTTCGCCGGGGAGCAGCTCCAGCAGGGCGGCCTGCCAGCGGCCCACCGCCAGCGGCAGGCCGATCACGGGGCGCTCGGCGCCGCTGAGCCGTCCCGCCAGCTGCACCAGTTCGCGCAGGCTGAGCACCTCGGGCCCCGCGCACTCGATGGTGCGGCCGATGCTTGAGCGCCCGGTGGCGCCGCCGTCCAGGCAGACCGCGATCGCCTCGGCCACGTCTTCCACCCACACGGGTTGCAGGCGCGTGTCGGCGCCGGCCAGAGGCATCACGGGCGAGAACCGCTGCAGCCGGGCGAACAGGTTGAGGAAGTGGTCGCCCCGGCCAAAGACGACGCCGGGGCGCAGCAGGGTGAGTGCCAGGCCCGTGGCGCGCAGCACCTCTTCGCCGCGCGCCTTGCTCCGCTGGTAAAGGGAGGGGCCGTCAGCGGAAGCGCCCAGCGCGCTCACGTGCACCAGCCGGCAGGCCGCGTCGGCCAGGCAGGCCTCGGCGATGGCCAGGGGCAGCTCCACGTGCACGCGCTCGAAGGCCTCTTCATTGCCGTGCAGGATGGCCACCAGGTTGACCACCGCGTCCTGCCCTTCCATGAGGCGCAGCAACTGGCGCGTGTCGTGCACGTCGGCCTCCACCACCGTCACCCGCGGCAGGGGCAGCACGGCGTTGGCCTTGGTGAGCTGGCGCGTGGGCACCGTGATGTGCCAGCCGCGCCGCTGCAGCTTTTCACAGACGTGGCGGCCGACGAAGCCGGTGCCGCCGAGCACGAGGACCTTCTTCATGACGCACCTCCTGGAGCGCTGGCTCCCTAGGGTAGTTCGGTGTTTTCGGCCGGCGCAGCCACGCTGCGCGGGCCCACGCTGCCCAGCCGCTGGCGCAGCGACTGCGGCGCGCCGCTCATGAGCGCCGCGTAGTTCACGGTGTTGGTCAGCACGCGCTGCACGTAGTCGCGCGTTTCCTCGAAGGGGATGTTCTCGGCCCAGATCTCGCCCGGCAGCACGGGCCCGTTGCGCCAGGCACGGGCGCGCGAAGGGCCGGCGTTGTAGGCCGCGGCGGCCAGTGGCAGCGAGCCCTCGAAGTCGTCGAGCGCGAACTTGAGGTAGGCGGTGCCGATCTGGATGTTGGTGTCGCGCTCGTTGATGTGGTGGGGGCGGAAGTCGCTCAGACCGATCTTGCGCGCGGTCCAGCGCGCGGTCGCGGGCATCACCTGCATGAGGCCGGAGGCTCCCACGTGCGAGCGCGCCTCCACCACGAAGCGGCTTTCCTGGCGGATGAGGCCATAGACGTAGGCCGGGTCGAGGCCGATGTCGCGCGTGCGCGCCACCACCTGCTCACGGTGCGGGGTGGGGAAGCGTTGCTGCATGTCGATGGCCTCGCGCGTGCGTTGGCTGGTGTTGATGCATCGGTCCCACAACTGCTCGCGGCAGGCCAGGTCGGCGGCGGCGAGCAGCTCGCGGTCGGGCATGCCACCGGGCGTGTGCAGCGCCACCTGGTAGTTCCACTCGCGCACGCCTTCGCCGCGCAGGCCAAGTCGCATGGCCGCGAGCGCGCGCCGCAGGCCGGGGTTCTGCTCGGCGGCGCGGCGCTCCTCGGCCGTCAGTGGCGCAGGCGGCGTGGGCGCCACGATCGGCAGGCCCAGCGACTCCATGGCCAGCATGCCGTGGAAGTCGCGCGGCGAGGCGATGGCCTCGTAGATCTCGCGCGCCTGGGCGCGCGCCACGGCGGCGTCGGGTTCCTGCAGGGCCTCGATCGAGCGCGCGCGCCAGTAGGTCCAGCCGATCTCGCTGCGCTGCGCGGGGCTCATGGCGTAGATGGCGTCGCGCACCGCGTCCCAGCGGCCCAGGCGCAGGCCGGCGCGCGCCATCCAGCCCAGGTGGTCGTCGGTCATGAAGCGCAGCTCGCCCTTGGCGAAGTACGACAGCGCATCGGACTGCAGGCGCTGTGCGGACCGCTTGCCGATCACACCCCAGAGCCAGCCGCGCTCTTCGGCCGTGAGTTGTGCGCGCCACTTGAGGCTGTCGAGCTCGTCGGCCGCCAGCGCCGGGTCTTGCGAGGCCAGGCGGATGATGGCAAGCGTGACCAGTTCCTTGGTGCGCGGGCGGATGGCGGTGATCTTGTCGTCGAGGTACTTCGCGGGGTTGGCCGCGATGGCGTCCACCGTGGGCACGGCTTCGGGCTGCACCAGCCCCACGGCCTGGCTGGCTGCGCGGCCCCGCCCGACTTCCATCATCAGGCGCGCGCGCTGCCAGGCCACGGCGGGACGCAGGTGGCCGCTGGCCAGCAGGGCCTGCGCGGCGGTGGCGCAGCCGTCGTCCACGTCGCGCTGCGCCAGCCAGAGTTCGCGCACGCGTTCGGCCGCCACCTCGGGCGGCAGACGGCTGCCGGCGGCGTCCAGCATGACCGTGTAACAGGTGATCTGTCGGTCGTCGTTCATGCGGAACAGGGGCCGCTCGGCCTCGAAGCGCGCCCAGTCGCGGTTCTTGCCGAGCTGCAGCAGCCAGTCGTTGCGCAGGCGGTCTTCCCAGTAGCTGCCGGCCATGGCGTCGAGCGAGGCGCGGATCTCGGTGGCGGGTGCCGTGTCCAGGCGCGCGCGCATTTCCCAGTAGCGCGCCAGCGGTTCCAGCACGTGGCCGCGCGCAGCGGGCAGCAGTCGGGTGAGTTCGCTGGTCTGTCCGCGGCGGTAGGCCTCGCTCATGGACAGCAGCGTCTGGTCGGACGCGGTGTTCTGCGCCCACACCAGGGAAGGCAGCAGCAGCGCCGCCATAATGAGCCGCGCCCCGGGAGCGGGGCGGGCCGCGAAACGCGCCAAGCAGCGCTTGCGAAATCCCTGCATATCGACCTTCGTGACGTACAGCCGATTATGGACAGCAACGACGGCCAGAGTTCCCCTTCACCCACGAACAGGACAGCCGGCGGTTCGCCGGGCGAGCAGAAGGCGCAGTGGCGCAAGGCGCTGGTGGACAAGCGCCAGCGCCTGTCCGATCGCCTGTGGCGAAACGATCAGTTGCAACGGGTGATGCGCGTGTGGCTGGTGAACCGGCCCGACACCATCATTGGCGCCTACTGGCCCATCAAGGGCGAGTTCGACCCGCTGCCCGCGCTGTTCCGCTGGCAGGAGGCCGGGCTGGAGGAAGACGCGCAGGGCCAGCAGCAACACCGCCGCATCGGCCTGCCGGTGGTGAACAAGATCGACAAGACCCTGACCTTCTACACCTGGTATCCCGGCTGCCCGATGGAGGAGGACGCCTACGGCATTCCGAAACCGAAGGACACCGAGATCGTGCACCCCACGCTGATCTTCGTGCCCTGCGTGGGCTACGGGCCCGGTGGTTACCGGCTGGGCTACGGCGGGGGCTTCTACGACCGCACCCTGGCCACGCTGCGCCCCAAGCCCTTCACCGTGGGCCTGGGCTATGACTTCGCCTTCCTGCCCATGCTGCGGCCCGAGCCGCACGACGTGCCGCTGGACGCGGTGCTGTGCGACACCGGGGTTGCCTGGCCAGTGGAATGAGGCCCCCACGCTCCGCCGCTCAGGGGTGCTCCGCGCTGGCGTGCACCTCGCTGATGCGCCGCTCGCGCCGGATCAGGTAGAGCCCGCTGCCCACCACGACGGCGGCGCCCAGCCAGGTGTGCGGCCCCGGCAGCGCCTGCCAGATCAGCCAGTCCAGCCCCAGGCCCCAGGCGAGCGCGCTGTATTCGAACGGCGCCACGATGGACGCCTGGCCGTGGCGGAAGGCCTCGGTGATGGCGAGCTGGCCACAGAAGCCTGTAATGGCCAGCGCCAGCAGCAGCGGCAGGTCGGTGCGCTCGATGGGCAGCCAGTTCGGCAGCGCAAGCAGACCCGCGCCCACGGCCATGGACAGCATCATGGTGAGGATGAGCGACTCGCTGGTGTCGGTGCGGCTGGCCAGACGGCCCGCCACCGCGGCCACGGCGTAGCACAAGGCCGCGCCCAGAATGGCCAGGCCGCCAGCGGTGGCAACGCCGGACTGCAGATCGGCGCCACTGGGGCGCAGCGCGATGAGCACGCCCCCGAAGCCCACCGCAATGGCCCACCAGTGCGCGGCCGGCACGCGCTCCTTCAGCACCGGCACCGACAGCGCCGTGATCAGCAGCGGCGCGATGAAGAACAGCGTGTACGCGGCCGACAGGGGCAGCGTGCGCACGCCCATGGTGAACAACGTGAGCATGACGATGCCCAGCGCGCCGCGCAGCGCGTGCAGCGGCCAGCGCGCGCGCAGCACCGTGTGCCAGGTGCCGCGCCAGGCGATGTAGACCAGCACCAAGGGCAGCGCGGTGAGGCCGCGCAGTGCCGCGATCTGCAGCGCCGGGTAGCGCGTCGCCAGCGTCTTGAGCACCGCGTCCATGAGCGCGAAGAAGCCCACGGCGATGAGCATGGCGACGATGCTGCGGAGGTTGCCGCTGTGTTGAAGCGCCTTCATGTTCAATCGATCTGATCCAAGGTGTCGGGGTCCGGTACGTCGCCGATGGCCTCGCGCGTGGCGGCGGCCTGCCCCAGCAGCCAGTCGGCGAAGGCCTTCACCTCGGGCCGGTGCTCGCTGCGCGGCGCCATCACCAGCCAGTACACCAGCGGGGAGTCGATGCGCGCGTGGGGCAGGGGCTCCACCAGCGCGCCGCTGGCCAGGTTTTCGGCCACCAGCGGCAGGCGCGCCAGCGCCACGCCCTGGCCGATGACGGCGGCCTGCACGATCTGCTGCGCGTAGTTGAAGTACAGCCAGCGTTGGGGGTTCAGGCGCGGCTTGCTGCTGGCCGCCTTGCGCCCGCGTGGGGCGGTCTCGGGGCCCGCGAAGTGCTCGAGCCAGCGCTGCCAGGTGAGCCACTCCAGGTGGCGCGTGCGGTGCGCGTCGCCCGCCTCGATGAGCGAACAGCCCGCCAGGTCTTCGATGCGCTGGATCGGGTGGCTCTGCAGCAGCCAGGGGCTGGCCACGGGCGTGAGCTTCTCGCCGAACAGGCGGATGGCGCCAGGCGGCACCGCCTGTGGCACGGCATAGCGCAGCGCCATGTCCACGTCGGCCGTGGCCAGGTCCACCGCCGAGTCGGTGGCGTCGATGCGGATGTCGATGTCGGGGTGGTCGCGCTGGAAGGCCTCCAGGCGCGGGATCAGCCACATCGACGCGAACGAGGCCCAGGTGGTGATGGCCACGCTCTTGCGCCCCGCGCTCTGGCGGATCTGGCGCACCGTGTTGTCCACGCGCTCCAGCGCCGTGCCGGCGGCGCGCAGCAGCATGGAGCCCGCGCTGGTGAGTTCCACCGCGCGCGTGTGGCGCAGGAACAGCGAGGCGCCCACCTCGTCCTCCAGCGACTGGATCTGCCGGCTCACCGCGCTCTGGGTGAGCGACAGCTCCTCGGCCGCGGCGCGGAAGTTCAGGTGCCGCGCCACCGCTTCGAAGGCGCGCAGGTGGCCCATGCCGATGGGCCGGGTGCGGGGGTGGCGGGGTGTCAGGCTCATGACGATTGATGCGGTGGACGAATCAATAGCTTAGCCGGCTTTCATTGGACGTGTTGCGCTCCAGGCCCGACGATGACATCCGCGTCACTACCCCCTGGTGCATGGAGAAACCCCATGGAAACCCGTTCCGAATCGGCATCAACCTCGCATCGTCGCGGCTTCGTCGTCGGCGCCCACCGGGCCATCAGCCTGCGTCCCGCCGAAGACAGCCGCCTGATCGTCACCACCGGCCGCGCCTGGGTCACGCTCAACCTGCCGCACCAGCCCGACGGACTGGGCGACCACGTGCTGGGCACCGGCGAATCGCTGTTCGTGCCGGCCGGCGCGCACCTCGTGATGGAGCCCTGGACCCGAGGCGAGGCGCTGCGCTTCGACTGGTGCGTCATCCCGCAGGCGGACGCCCGCCCGCAGCGCTTCTCGCGCGAAGTGGTCGCGCCCTCGCGCGAACTCGCCACCGCGCTGGGTCAGGCCACGCTGGCTTTCGGGCGCCTGCTGCGCGGCGTGCTTGGTTACACCGAGTTCCTCGTCGCCGGCCGCGGCCGCGTGCTCTCGCGTTTCGAGTCAAACCCGCCTTGAGGTTTTCTTCGGGGCCTTCTTGCGCGGCGCGCGTGCGGCCACCGCGGCCTGTAGCGCCAGCCGCGCCCAAGGCTGCATGAGCGCGGGCGACTCCATCGCCTCCTCGGGCGCCGTGAAGTAGTTCAAGCGCATCGCCTTGCCCTTGGCTTCGTAGATGAAGGGGCGGCAACCCGCCGCCAGCCACTGCGGCTCGGTCTCGGCATTGGCTTTCAGGTACAGCGTGTTCCAGGCGATCAGCCCCAGGTTCATGCCGTCCACCGACAGCCCCCACCCCCCGAACATGCGCCTTGCCACCACGTGGCCCCGCGGCGACAGCAGTTCGCAGGCGTGTTCGACGAGAGGGTCGGGAGCGGCGGGCATGGGCGGAGGAAGAGGTGGGAGGCAGAATCCTGACATGGCCAGGCCCAAATCCGCTACCCACGATTTGAAACGCGACGAGATCCTCGACGTCGCCGCTCAGTGCTTCGCCCGCCAGAGCTTTCCGGCCGCGAGCATGAACGACATCGCCAAGGCCTGCGGCACCAGCAAGGCGCGGCTCTACCACTACTACGAGAGCAAGGAAGCGATCCTGTTCGACCTGCTGGACCGCTACACCCAGCGCCTGCTCGCCCTCATCGGCGAGGCCGAGGGCCGGGCGCAGCGCAAGAACCTGTCGGAGCGCGACGCGCTGAGCGAACTGGTGCGCGCCTTCCTGGCCGAATACGAAACCAGCGCCACGCGCCACGCGGCCCTGGTGTCCGACACCAAGTTCCTCGGCCCGGCACAGCGCGAGCAGGTGGTCAACCGCCAGCGCGACGTGGTGGCCGCCTTCACCCGCTTCATCAAGCGCGCCTACCCCGAGCGCGTGACCCCCACCAACCAGGCCGCGCTGACCATGATGCTGTTCGGCATGATCAACTGGACCTTCATCTGGCTCCGCCCGGGCGGGCCCATGAGCTACGCCAGCTTCGCCGAAGAGGTGGTGGCGGTGCTGGAAGGCGGCCTGGCCGGCCGTCGCCCCGAGTGAGTTGAAGGGGATTTCAGGCGTTTACGTATATGAAATGAATTTCGTTTAGTTAAAATTCTTGCTTCCCCACCGGAGACAGACCCCCATGAGCAAAGCCTTCGCTTCCCAAGCCGACCTGCAGGACAAGAAGATCACCTTCGAACAGCTCAGCCCGCACTGCTGGGCCTACACCGCCGAAGGCGACCCGAACTCGGGCGTGATCATTGGCGAGAAGTTCATCATGGTCAGCGACGCCACGGCCACGCCCGCCATGGCGCAGGACCTCATCGCGCGCATCCGCGAGGTCAGCGACAAGCCCATCAAGTACGTGCTGCTCACCCACTACCACGCCGTGCGCGTGCTGGGCGCCAGCGCCTACGTGGCCGAAGGCGCCACCGAGGTCATCGCCAGCCGCGGCACCTACGAGCTCATCGTCGAGCGCGGGGCCGAGGACATGCAGAGCGAAATGGAGCGCTTCCCGCGCCTGTTCCGCGGCGCCGACAGCGTGCCCGGCCTGACCTGGCCGACGATGGTCATCGGCGACGGCAAGCCCGGCCGCCAGGGCTCGCTCACCGTGGACCTGGGTGGCGTGAAGGTCGAGATCTGGCACCCCGGCCAGGGCCACACGCGCGGCGACACCATCGCCTGGGTGGAAGACGAGAAGGTGCTGTTCAGTGGCGACCTCGTCGAGTACGAGGCCGGCGTCTACACCGGCGACGCCCAGCTCGAGGAATGGCCCGCCACGCTCGAAGCCCTGCGCGCGCTGAACGCCGAAGCCATCGTGCCCGGCCGCGGCGAAGCCATGAAGGGCAGCGCCGACGTGAACAAGGCGCTGGACTACACCAAGCGCTGGGTCACCACCCTGTTCCAGGCCGGCAAGGAAGCCGTGGCCGGCAACATGGACCTCAAGGCCGCCATGGCCCACACCCGCAAGAGCATGGACCCGGTCTTCGGCCACGTCTTCATCTACGAACACTGCCTGCCCTTCGACGTGAGCCGCGCCTACGACGAAGCCAAGGGCATCAAGAACCCGCGCATCTGGACGGCCGAGCGCGACAAGGAGATGTGGGCCGCCTTGCAGGCCTGAACGCGAAGCGGGCAGGCCTACAAAGCGCACAGCGCGCTGCAGGCCTGAACGCGAAGCGGGCAGGCCTACAAAGCGCCCAGCGCGCTGCAGGCCTGAACGCGCCGCCCGTCTTCGGGCGTCGCCCTTCCGTAAGCCGCCTTCGGGCGGCTTTTTGCTGGCCACCGCTACGATGCGCGCCTGATGCCCTCTACCGATCCCCTGATCCACGCCGCCGCCGACTGGGCCGTCATCGTCGTCTTCGGCGTGGTCTACCTGGGCATGTTCCTCGGCGGCCTGCCGCGTCTGCGGCTCGACCGCTCGGGCGTGGCGCTGCTGGGCGCCGTGGCCGTGATCGCCATCTCGGGCATGGGCGTGGTCGAGGCGGCCGAGGCCGTCGACTTGCCCACCATCCTGCTGCTGTTCGCCTTCATGGTCATCTCGGCGCAAATGCGCCTGGGCGGCTTCTACGCCGCCGTCACGCGCCGCGTGGGCGAACTGCCACTGCCGGACGCCGCCCTGCTGGCCGCGCTGATCGCCGTGGCCGCCGTGCTGTCGGCGGTGTTTTCCAACGACGTCGTCTGCCTGGCCATGACGCCCATCGTGGCGCGCCTGTGCCTGCGCCGCGGCGCCAACCCCTTGCCCTTCCTCATCGGCCTGGCCTGCGCGGCCAACATCGGCTCGGCCGCCACGCTCATCGGCAACCCGCAGAACATGCTGATCGGCTCGGTCATGCGGCTCGACTTCGCCGGCTACGCGCGCGCGGCCCTGGTGCCGGTGCTCATCAGCCTGGTGCTGCTGTGGGGCTGGCTGGTGTGCGTGCCGCACGCGGCGGTGGAGCCGTACCCGGCCAGCGACCGGCGCTCGAACGACCCGCCGCTGGACCTGTGGCAAACCACCAAGGGCCTGGTGGTGGCGGGCGGGCTGATGGGCCTGTTCCTGTTCCGCGACGGCCCGCACGAGGTGATGGCGCTGGTGGGCGCGGCCCTGCTGCTGCTCAGCCGGCGGCTGGCCTCGGCCGAGTTCATGAAGCTGGTGGACTGGCCGCTGCTGATCCTGTTCATGGGCCTGTTCGTGGTGAACCACGCCTTCGAGCAGACCGGCCTGGCGACCGGGGCCGTGGCCTGGCTGGCCGCGCAAGGCGTGCACCTGGTGGAGCCAGGCCCGCTGATGGTGGTGGGCGTGGTGTTGTCCAACCTGGTGTCCAACGTGCCGGCGGTGATGCTGCTGCTGCCGCACCTGTCGGGCGAGCCGGGCGCGGGCGTGCTGCTGGCGCTGGTCACCACCTTTGCGGGCAACCTGCTGCTGGTGGGCTCCATCGCCAACCTCATCGTGGCCGATCTGGCGCGCGCCCAGGGCATCGTCATCGACTGGAAGCGCCACGCCACCGTGGGCGTGCCGGTCACGCTGCTGTCGCTGGGCGTGATCTGGATCTGGCTGCGTTGGGGCGGCTGATTCTTCAGTGCACCGAGGCCAGAAACTGCTGGAGTTCTGGCGTGGCCGGATGGCCGAACAGCTGCTCCGGCGGCCCCATCTCGTGCACGCGTCCCTGGTGCATGAAGATCACCCGGTCGCTCACCTTGCGCGCGAAGTTCATCTCGTGCGTCACCATCAGCAGGGTCATGCCCTCATTGGCCAGTGACTCCACCACCTGCAGCACCTCGCCCACCAGTTCGGGGTCCAGGGCGGACGTGATCTCGTCGCACAGGAGCACGCTGGGCTGCATCGCCAGGGCGCGCGCGATGGCCACGCGCTGTTGCTGGCCGCCCGAGAGTTGATCGGGGTAGGCGTCGAACTTGTCGGCCAGGCCCACGCGCGCCAGCAACTGCTTCGCGCGTTCGATGTTCGGGGCCTCCTGCGCCTTCTTCACCAGCGCGGGCGCCAGCATCACGTTGCGGCCCACGCTCAGGTGCGGGAACAGGTTGAAGTTCTGGAAGATCATGCCCACGTGCTGGCGCAACTCGCGCATGGCGGCGGCGTCCTGGTGGCGCAGCGGCTGACCGTCCACCGTCAGCGAGCCCGACTGGAACACCTCCAGCCCGTTGATGCAGCGCAGCAGCGTGCTCTTGCCCGAGCCGCTCTTGCCGATGATGGCGATCACCTCGCCGCGCTTGACTTTCAGGTCGATGCCCTTGAGCACCTCGTTGGCGCCATAGGCCTTGCGCAGCGCGCCGATGTCGACGATGGCGTGGGGTTCAGCGGCGGACATTCAGTTTCCTTTCGAGCGCACGCGCATACAGGCTCACGGGGAAGCACAGCGCGAAGTACATCAGCGCCACGCAGCTGTAGACGAGGAAGGGCGCGAAGGTGGCGTTGGTGATCATGGTGCCGGCCTTGGTGAGTTCGACGAAGCCGATCACCGAGGCCAGCGCCGTGCCCTTGATGACCTGCACGAGGAAGCCCACGGTGGGCGCGATGGCGATGCGCCGCGCCTGCGGCAGGATCACGTGGCGCAACTGCTCGCCAAAACTCAGCGCCAGGCTTTGCGCGGCCTCCCACTGGCCCTTGGGCACGGCCTCCACGCAGCCGCGCCAGATCTCCACAAGGAAGGCGCTGGTGTACAGCGTGAGCGCGAGCGAGGCCGCGACCCAGGCCGAGGTGTCGAAGCCGAACAGCGCCAGGCCGAAGTAGGCGAGGAACAGTTGCATCAGCAGCGGCGTGCCCTGGAAGAGCTGCACATAGCCCTTGACGAAGGCCGTGGCGCCAGGCCAGCGCGCGGTGCGCGCCACCAGCAGCAAGAGGCCCACGAGGCCACCGCCGACGAAGGCGATCAGGGAGAGCACGACGGTCCAGCGCGCGGCCAGCAGCAGGTTGCGCACGATGTCCCAGAGGGAAAAGTCAACCACGGCGGCCACCCCCGAAGATGAAGCGCGGCCCCAGCCAGTTGAGCAAGGCGCGCACGCCCATGGACAACAGCAGGTACAGCGCGGTGGCCACGATGAAGGCCTCGAAGGCGCGGAAGTTGCGGCTCTGGATCAGGTTGGCCGCGTAGCTCAGCTCCTCGGTGGCGATCTGCCCGCACACGGCCGAGCCCAGCATCACGATGATGATCTGGCTGGTGAGCGCGGGCCAGACCTTGCGCAGCGCCGGCGGCAGCACCACGTGCACGAAGGTCTGCGCGCGCGAGAGCGCCAGGCTGGCCGCGGCCTCGAACTGGCCGCGTGGCGTGGCCTCCACGCCGGCGCGCACGATCTCGGCCGCGTAGGCGCCGAGGTTGATCACCATGGCGATCACCGAGGCGAGTTCCGGCGTGAGCTTCACGCCCGCCGCCGGCAGGCCGAAGAACACGAAGAACAGTTGCACGATGAAGGGCGTGTTGCGGATCAGTTCCACGTAGGCGGCCGCGAGCCAGCCCAGCGCCGCCGGCCCTTCGGTGCGCGCCCAGGCGCAGGCCACGCCCAGCGCCACGCCCAGCACGGCCGATACGGCGGTGAGGCCGAGCGTCCAGGCCATGCCCTTGACCAGCAGCGGCCACTGCGCAAGCACGGCCCAGAAGTCGAGTTCGATGCCCATGGTGGCGAGGCCTCGGTGGTGGTGTCAGGCGCTCACTCGGGCAGCGTGCCGGCGGGGCGGCCCAGCCACTTCTTCGCCAGCGCGTCGAGCTCGCCCGCCTTCTTGGCCGCGAGCACGATCTCGTTCACCTTGGTGCGCAGCGCGTCCTCGCCCTTGGCCACGCCGATGAAGTTGGGGCTGTCTTTCAGCAGCAGCTTGTACTCGGCGCCCAGGGCCGGGTTGCGCTTGATCATGTTGTCGGCCACGGACACACCGGTGGCGATGAACTGCGTCTGCCCCGACACAAAGGCCGAGACCGTGGCGTTGTTGTCCTCGAAGCGCTTGATGTCGGTGTTGGCCGGTGCCACCTTGCTCAGTTCCTGGTCTTCGATGGCGCCGCGCGTGACGGCGATGCTCTTGCCGCCCAGGCCGTTGAAGTCGGCCAGCGCCGCGCCCTTGGGCCCGTATACGGCCTGGAAGAAGGGCGAGTAGGCGACGGTGAAGTCGATCACCTTCTCGCGCTCCGGGTTCTTGCCCAGGGTGGAGATCACCAGGTCGGCCTTCTTGGTCTGCAGGTAGGGAATGCGGTTGGCGCTGGTCACCGGCACCAGCTCCACCTTCACGCCGAGCTTGCTGGCGATCAGGTTGGCGGTGTCCACGTCCAGGCCCTGCGGTTTCAGGTCGATGCCGACGAAGCCGTAGGGCGGGAAGTCGGTGGGCACGGCAATCTTGATCAGCTTGGCCTTCATCACGCCGTCGAGTGCCGCCTGTGCCTGCGCGTGGCCGGCGGCGACGGTGGCGGCCAGGGCCGCGGAGAGGAGGACGAGGCGGCGTTTCGTGAAATTCATAACAAGGCTCCTAGGTAGGTTTCGCGGTCGGGTGAGGGGGGTTTGCGGGGCTTGCGCGTGCCGGTGGCGGGCGGTGCGGATTCGCCGACGGGGGCCAGCGCTTCGCGCAGATCGGCCAGCGGGTCGGCCGGCGCGCCCAGGCGCAGCGCGGCCTGCACCTGGCCGATGTGCGTTTCCATCAGACGCTCGGCGGCGGCCACGTCGCCGCGTTCCAGGGCCTCGACGATCTGCACGTGGTCGGCACAGGACTGCACGGCGTCGTGCGTGCTCTGGTAGAGCATGGCGATGAGGGTGGTGCGCGCGGTGAAGTCGCGCAGGGTCTCTGCCAGCAACTGGTTGCCCAGGCACTCGGCCAGGCACACGTGGAAATCGCCCAGCAGGTAGCTGCGCTGGCCCACGTCATCGCCCTGCAGGGCGGCCTGCTCCTGGCGAATGTGCTGGCGCAGGCGCTTGAGCGCGGCCTTGTCCACGCGCCCGTTGCTGCGGATCAGGCCGGTCTCGATCACGCGGCGCGCCTCGAAGGCCTCGCGCGCCTCGGCATGCGAGGGTTGCACCACGTACCAGCCGCGGCGCGAACTCACGGTGACGATGCCGCGCGCGGCCAGGCGCACCAGGGCCTCGCGCACCAGGGTGCGGCTGCAGTCGAACAGCATCGACAGGTTCTGTTCGCCCAGGCGCGTGCCGGGTGCCAGGCGCTGCGCCAGGATGGCGGCGACGATGCGTTGGGCGATGTCGGTTGGGCTGACCATGGCCGGTGCACATGCCAGATCCGTGCCATGGCCATATCAGTCTTGTATGCAAGGCTGGTGCACCGACGATGTGCACGCGCGTGTCATGGCGGTGCGCGGCGCGCACCAGAAGGTGATGGCCCGAGGCTCAGCGCTGCGCGCTGAGTGTTTCCATGTCGCGCTGGTAGCCCTGCAGCTCGCGCACGGCATATTGGCGCTGCGCGGGCGTGGTGCTGTTGTGCAAGGCGGCGAACTGCGCGCAGCCGTGGCGCACACTGGCCTCGCTCTGCGCCTGGTAACCCGGCGTGGGCGAGCGCTGCAGCCGCTCCAGATGGGCGCGCAGGGCGACCCGGGCCTGCGCGGGCTCGGCCTGGACGCGGCGCAGGGTCTGCAGCAGGTCGGCCTGGCGGCGCTGGCGCTCGGCCTGCGTGCGCTGCGGCTCCCAGGGCGATTCGCTCAGCCAGCGCCGCAGCAGCTCACGCTGCGGCGCGCTGAGCGTGCCGTAGAAGCGCTCGCTGCGCGACACCGCGGTGTCGAGCCGCCGCTGCAGGCGCTGTTCGGGCGTGCCGCGCAGGAAGTCGCGCTCGAACTCCTCGTTGCTGCGCGCCTGGCGGCGCTGCAGCTGCTCCAGTTGCGCGGGGCTCAGCCCGGGCGCCAGGCGCGCGAAGGGATCGATCAGGCGCTCGCCCGCGGCATTCAGGCGCGCCCGCACCACCTCGAACTGCGCACAGGCCTCGTCGGCCGTGAGGTCGCGCGTCGCCATGCCCTGCCATTGGCGCAACAGGTCCGCCACGGCGGGCAGCTCCTCGCGCCGGTGCCAGGCGAAGAAGGCGTCGATGTCGCCACGCACCTGCTCGGACTGCGCGTCGTCGAAGTCGAAGTGGCTGTCCAGCCACCAGTAGCTGAACTGGGGCGCCTGGTTGTAGGCGAAGCGCGCGGCGGTGCAGGCGGCCAGCAGCGCCGCCAGGGCGAGCACCAGCAAGGCGCGGGCGATAATCCGCCGCGTTCCGGCGCCGCCCCCCTGGCCGCGCTCGGTGTACGCGAAAGAGGTGTTCATGTCGTTACCGGTGGATGTGGTGGTGATGGCCGCGGGCAAGGGCACCCGCATGAAGAGCCAGCGGCCCAAAGTGTTGCACCGTCTGGGCGGCCGCGCGCTGGCGCAGCACGTGATCGATTGCGCCGCGGGGTTATCGGCCCGCTCGGTGGTGGTCATCACGGGGCACGGCGCGGCGCAGGTGGAAGTCGGGCTGAAGGCACCCGCCACCACGGCGCTGCGCTTCGTGCGCCAGGAGCCGCAACTGGGCACCGGTCACGCCGTGCAGCAGGCGGTGCCCGTGCTGGCCGACAACGGCCTAACCCTGGTGCTCTCGGGCGACGTGCCGCTCACGCGCCCCGACACCCTGCAGGCGCTCATCGACCTGAGCGCGGGCGAGCACCTGGCCCTGCTCACGCTGGACCTGCCCGACCCCACGGGCTATGGCCGCGTGGTGCGAGACGACGGTGGCGCCGTGCGCGCCATCGTCGAGCACAAGGACGCGAGTGAGGCGCAGCGCGGCATCACCGAGATCTACAGCGGCATCATGGCCGTTCCCACGCGCCTGCTGCGTGGCTGGCTCGCGCGCCTGGACAACCGCAACGCCCAGGCCGAGTACTACCTGACCGACGTGGTGAAGTTCGCCGTGGCCGATGGCTGCGCCGTCAGGGCCCACCGCATCGGCGACGCCGTGCAGGTGGCCGGCGTCAACAGCCCGCAGCAACTGGCCGAACTCGAGCGCGCCTACCAACTGCGGCTGGCGAACCAATTCATGGTGGACGGCGTGCGCCTGGCCGACCCGGCGCGCTTCGACGTGCGCGGCGAACTGGTCTGCGGTCAGGATGTCGAGATCGACGTCAACTGTGTCTTCGAGGGCCGCGTCGAGCTCGGCGATGGCGTGCGCATCGGCGCGAACTGCGTCATCGCCAACGCACGCATCGAAGCCGGCGCGGTGATCCACCCCTTCACCCACGTCGACGGTGAAGCGGCCGGCGTGCGCGTGGGCGCCGGTGCGCTGGTGGGCCCCTTCGCGCGCCTTCGCCCCGGCGCCGACCTGGGCGCCGAGGTGCACATCGGCAACTTCGTCGAGGTGAAGAACAGCACGATGGCCGCGGGCGCCAAGGCCAATCACCTGGCCTACCTGGGCGACGCCACCGTGGGCGAGCGCGTCAACTACGGCGCCGGCAGCATCACCGCCAACTACGATGGCGCCAACAAGCACCGCACCGTGATCGAGGCCGACGTGCACGTGGGCAGCAACTGCGTGCTGGTGGCGCCGGTCACCATCGGCGCGGGCGGCACCGTGGGCGCAGGCTCCACCATCACCAAGAGCACCGAGCCTGGCGCCCTGGCCGTGGCACGGGGACGCCAGGCCAGCATCGCGGGCTGGCAGCGGCCGCAGAAGGTGAAGAAGGCGCCTTGAGTGCGCCATATCTCTCACAGGGATAAACCAACTTTATTTCTGTGAAAGATAAACCTTGAATATCCATCAGGCTGATAAACTGGGGGTATCTGCATGACAGGTATCTGCCCATGTCGCTTTCCCAGCCCTTGTCCACGGCCCCCCAACTCGGGCAGTTGCTCAGGTCCGCGCGCAAGCTCAAGGGCCTGACGCAGGCCCAGGTGGCGGAACGACTGAACCTCAGCCAAAGCCGCGTTTCCACGCTCGAACTCGACCCCTCCAGCCTGAGCGCGTTGCAACTCATGGCCTGGTGCTCGATCGTGGGCCTGGAGTTGCTGGTGGGGGAGAAACCCGGCGCGGCGAGCGGCGACGGATCGGTGTGGTGATGGGCCGTCGTTCGCACACCCAGTCCCTTTCCATCTGGGCCAACGGCCTGCGCGTGGGCACGTGGTCGGTCGACGGCCGAGGCCTGCATGCCCTCAGATACGACCCCGACTGGGTCCAATCCCCTTCAGGACGTCCCCTGTCCTTGTCTCTGCCGTTCCTGCGGGGCGATCAGCCGCACACCGGCAGGACCGTGCGCAACTACTTCGACAACCTCCTTCCGGACAGCGAGGACATCCGCAAGCGTCTGGCGACCCGTTTCAGGACGGGGGGTGTGGATACCTTCGATCTGCTCAAGGCCATCGGTCGCGACTGCGTGGGTGCGGTCCAGTTGCTGGGCGAGGACGAGGTGCCGCAAGACACCGGCAGCGTCCGGGGCGTGCCGATGTCCGATCAGGGGATCGAGGCGCTGCTGTTGGCCGCCGTGTCTTCTTCACCGGTGGCGCGGCATCAGGACCTGGAGCCTGAGCTGCGCATCTCGCTGGCCGGCACGCAGGACAAGACGGCCTTGCTGCGTTGGGAGGGCCGATGGATGCTGCCTCGGGGATCCACGCCGACGACCCACATCCTCAAGCCGTCCCTGGGCCACGTCGGGTCGAGAAAGGTCGACTTCACGCGATCCGTCGACAACGAGTGGCTCTGCCTTCGCCTGCTGCGCGCCTTTGGCCTGCCGGCCGCGGTGGCCCGCATCGAAACCTTCGAATCCCAACGCGTGCTCGCTGTGGAGCGCTTCGATCGGCGCGCGAGTGCCGATGGCCGTCAACTGCTGCGTCTGCCACAAGAGGACTTTTGCCAGGTCGAAGGGCGCTCGTCGCTGGAGAAGTACGAAAGCGAGGGGGGCCCCGGACTGGTCGACATCGCACGCACGCTGCACGGTTCGATCGATGCGCGGGAAGACTTGCGCACCCTGCTGAAGGCCCAACTGCTGTTCTGGATGTTGCGCGCGCCCGATCAGCATGCCAAGAACTTCAGCCTCTTTCTGCTGCCCCGGGGCCGTTACCGGCTCACGCCGCTGTACGACGTGCTCTCGGCCTGGCCGGTGATGGGAGACGGCGCCAACCAATGGCACCGGCGGGACGTGAAGCTGGCCATGGCCCTGCAGGGCAAGAGCAAACATGACGGGATGGACCACATCCTGCGTCGGCACTTCAACAGCACGGCGCGCCAGCTTGGGTTTGGCAAGGACATGGAGCCTGTCATCGAGGAAGTCCTCGACCGGGTGCCGGGGGCCATCGATGAAACGCAAACGGACCTGCCGCCGGACCTGTCGCCGCCCGTGGTGGCCTGCATCTTCGAGGGTTTGCGTGTCAGCGCCGACGCCTTGCGTCAGCAGCCGCCCGATTGAAGCAGCGAGGGCTCAGCGCCCGCCCCGCACGTCGAAGGAACTGCCGTCGTAGCGGCTGTCGGGGCTGCTGCCGTTGCGGCGCTTCTGCTCGCGCGGCTTGAGCTCGTCTTCCAGGTCCATCAGGCCGCTCAGGCCCAGCACCTCGGAGTCGCGGTAGCCCGAGCGCGCGTACTGGTGGTCGAAACCCGACATCTGCGTTTCGAGTTGCTGCATGACGCTGTCGCGGTCGTCGGCGGGCTTGGCCGCCGGGGCCTTGGGCTTGGGCAGTTCCACCAGGTTGAGCTGCTCGCGGAATTCGGCCGGCGAGGGCATGCGGTGGATGCCGTTCTTCAGGAACACGAAGCGCACGCCGGCGGTCTTGAGAATGCGGTTCTTCACCTTCACGCGCTGGGCCTTGGCCTCGGCGTTGCTCAGGTGGTACTGCTCGATGTCGAAGGCGAAGATGGGGCGGCCGTCAGGGGCGCAGACCACGAAATCCACGCGGTGCTCGCGCAGGCGGTCCTTGGCGGCCTTCTTGCTCGCGGCCCGGCGCACCGACAGCATCTGGGCGAGGTTGATGTTGGGCAGCACCACCTGGCCAGGAAAGGTGTCCTGCAGGTAGTCGAGCATGGCCACCTGCTCGGTCGAGAGGATGCGCTCGGGCGCGAAGCGGTCGTCCCGCCCGTCGTCTTGCGATCGCATGAACCGCAGGTAGAGCCAGACACACAGCACCAGCACCACCGCGGCGATCACCGATCCGATCACCATCATGTCCATGAAACCTCCTGGAGAGCTGCCGCTTTTTTGAGCAAGCGGGCGATTGTATGAGGTTGTAACAGGCTCGGGGGCCCGTCAATACCGCGTCTCCCCAACGTTTGCAGAAGTGTGCGTTTTGCAATTCTGCGAAGGGGCTATTTAAGCCATTCGGTCACTGCGATCGACTGAGCGGCAGGCTGGGATGGAACTTGGCGCAACGGGTGCTGAAGAAGCCCTTGACGTTTCGCACGTTCGCGTCGCCGGTGAAGAGGCGCTGGGTGAGCGCGAGGTAGTCGGGCATGTCGGTGCAGCGCACGATCAGCACGAAATCGGGCCCGGGACTCACGCGGTAGCACTGCTGCACGCGCGGCTCGGCCACGGCGCGCGCCTCGAAGGCGTCCAGCGCGTCGGCGCCCTGGCGCTCCAGGCCGATCTCGACCACCGCGGTGAGGCCGTGGCCCAGCAGCGGCGCCAAGCGGTCGGCGTCCAGGAGCGCCACCTCGCGCGCGATGAATCCGCGCTCGCGCAGGCGCTTGACGCGGCGCAGGCAGGTGGGCGGCGAGAGGTGGGCGCGCTCGGCCAGGGCCTGGTTGCTGAGCGAGGCGTCCTCTTGCAGCAGATCGAGCAGGCGCAGATCGATGGCATCCAGTTCGAAAGATTCCATGAATCGATCTTACGTGAAATATTCAGTCAAATCGCAAGAAACATGATTAAAAAGATCAGATTTCGTTGAATTTTGACCATTCATTTCATCCTGGCTTCACTAGCATTCGCCCACTTTCACATTTCAGGAGCAATCACATGTGCGGCATCGTGGCGGGGGTTTCGGGGCGCGACATCGTGCCCGTGCTGGTTCAGGGCCTGCAGCGGCTGGAGTACCGCGGCTATGACTCCTGCGGCGTGGCCGTGCACAGCGACGGCCTCAAGCGCGCGCGCAGCACGGCCCGCGTGGCCGAACTGGGCCAGCAGGTGCAGGCCGAACACATCGCCAGCGGCACCGGCATCGCGCACACGCGCTGGGCCACGCACGGTGCGCCAGCGGTGCACAACGCACACCCGCACTTCAGCCACGGACCGGGGGCGCAGAGCGGTTCGGCCGGGCGCGTGGCGCTTGTGCACAACGGCATCATCGAAAACCACGACGAGTTGCGCGCCGCCTTGCAGGCCAAGGGCTACGTGTTCGAGAGCCAGACCGACACCGAAGTCATCGCCCACCTCATCGATTCGCTCTACGAGGGCGATGTCTTCGCGGCCCTCACCGCCGCCGTGGCGCAACTGCATGGCGCCTATGCGTTGGCGGTCTTCCACAAGGACGAACCGCACCGCGTGGTGGGCGCGCGCGCGGGCTCGCCACTGGTGCTGGGCGTGGGCGCAGAGGGCGGCGAGCACTTCCTGGCCAGCGACGCCATGGCGCTGGCGGGCGTGACCGACCAGATCGTGTACCTGGAAGAGGGTGACCTGGTGGACCTGCAGATGGGCCGCTACTGGATCACCGACGCCGGCGGCCGTTCGCTCGACGCCGCGCAGCGCCCTGTGCGCACCGTGCACGCGCACAGCGGCGCAGCCGAACTGGGCCCCTACCGCCACTACATGCAGAAGGAGATCTTCGAGCAGCCGCGCGCCATCGCCGACACGCTCGAAGGCGTGGCCGGCGTCACGCCGGAGCTCTTCGGCGACGGCGCGCACCGCGTGTTCAAGAACGTGGACCGCGTGCTCATCCTGGCCTGCGGCACCAGTTACTACAGCGGTTGCACGGCCAAGTACTGGCTGGAATCCATCGCGAAGATTCCCACGCAGGTGGAGGTGGCCAGCGAGTACCGCTACCGCACCAGCGTGCCCGATCCGCGCACGCTGGTGGTGACGATCAGCCAGAGCGGCGAGACCGCCGACACCCTGGCCGCGCTGCGCCACGCGCAAAGCCTGGGCATGCAGGAAACGCTGACCATCTGCAACGTCTCCACCAGCGCCATGGTGCGCGAGTGCAAGCTGGCCTACATCACGCGCGCGGGCGTCGAGATCGGCGTGGCCTCCACCAAGGCCTTCACCACCCAGCTCGCGGGCCTGTTCCTGCTGACGCTGGCGCTGGCCCAGGTGCGCGGGCACCTGAGCGAAGAAGAAGAGGGTGAGCACCTCAAGCGCATGCGTCACCTGCCCGTGGCCCTGCAGGCTGTGCTCGCGCTGGAGCCGCAGGTCATCAGCTGGGCCGAGGACTTCGCGCGCATGGACAACGCGCTGTTCCTCGGACGCGGATTGCACTACCCGATCGCTCTGGAGGGCGCGCTGAAGCTGAAGGAAATCAGCTACATCCACGCCGAGGCCTACCCGGCGGGCGAACTCAAGCACGGCCCGCTGGCCCTGGTGACGGCCGCCATGCCGGTGGTGACCGTGGCGCCCAACGACACCCTGCTGGAAAAGCTCAAAAGCAACATGCAGGAGGTGCGAGCCCGCGGCGGCGTGCTCTACGTGCTCGCCGACGCCGACACGCGCATCGCCAGCAGCGAGGGCATCCACGTCATCCGCATGCCCGAGCACTACGGTGCGCTCTCGCCCATCCTGCACGTGGTGCCGCTGCAATTGCTGGCGTACCACACGGCGCTGGCCAAGGGCACGGACGTCGACAAGCCGAGGAACCTGGCGAAGAGCGTGACGGTGGAGTGAGGGCCCGGGTCGCCGCTCACGCGTGCGGTCCGGAAACAGAAACTGAAATCTGCACCCTACCGTTCGCGAAATGGAGGGGCGTTGTCCCTCTGTAAGAGCCGAGTTCTTCGGCGCCCGCATCCTTGTAGAACGGAGCTGGCTACCCCCGTCCGAGTCCTTCAAATCTTCGTAACAAAACCGTAACAGAGCTTCGCGACCTTGGCATCAGTAGGAGCGTCAGAGCTGACGTGCCACCCGGGTGGGCAGGTCGCCCTCCAAGACGACGGCTCGCGAACGAACGCTTTTCCAGTAACGGCCTGCACTAGTCTCGGAGCGATGACCCGGCAGAACGCGTGGGAAGTACGCCTGAAAATTGCCGTGCCTCGTGTTCCAACACGAGGGGGCTAGGTGTTCGTTGACGGTGACCGCGGGGGGGGGGGTGCTGTTTCAAGCTTTCTCATCGCCATTGAGGATTCTCATTTCCCATGAGAAAGCGTGAAGCAGCGAGCCCCGAGCTACTTTAGGCGTTCCCAGTTGCTCCCATCGGGACTGATGACGGAGGCTTAGGGCGGTGTCAACTCAATCGGCAGCAGCCCGGTGTGGCGCATCGCGAGGTTCCACCGGTTTGAAGTCCCCTTGCGTTGAACTCGGTTCACCCATCAGTGAAGGGGTTGGCCCCCGTGTTGGGACCGGCTCCCCTCGCCAACGCCGCAGCAGGTAAATCAATAACGTAGCTGCACCCTCGACGTCGCTTACGGGCCTGCGACGCAACCAGATATCAGTCTGCAAGCCAAAAAGTACAACGTCGTTTCAAGCGCGCACGTTTTTGATTTCAAAAAGGAGCTTTTTGAGATGAGCCCGCTTCGCAGCCGACGCGCTGCACCAGGCCGGCGACCATCCGGGCTGACCTCTCTGTCACAGATGCGCAGAACTGACCCGACGCGTGGGGCCGCAGAGCGTGGTCGCGCGCCTATTGGGCTTCTCCTTTCAAGAGAAAGCGTATTTGACATTCTTGAGGCATATTGCGAATAATGGTATCTCTTAAATTGCACAGGACACTGACACTGTTTGCCCCTATAACAGAAATCATTATTGACAATACGGACGGCTATTGCTATAATGGTTACTGTTATGCCCGCCAAGGCGCCTACCCTTTACCCCTCGCAGTCGCGAATGACGGTCGCGCTGGGGCAGCGCCTGCGCGAAGCTCGCCTGCGTAGGCGGTTCACGGTCACGCAGGTGGCCGAGCGCGCCTCAGTGTCCCGGCCCACGCTCAACAAGGTCGAGCAAGGCGACCCCGCCGTGACGCTGGGCACCTACTTGCGCGTGCTGGCTGTGCTCGGGCTGGAACATGACCTGGACCAGGTAGCGGCGCACGACCCGGTGGGCCGTCGGCTGCAAGACGCTGAGCTGAACGTGCCTCGGCGCGCGCCCAAGCGCAAGAAACTCGACAGCCCGTCGGCCCCTCCTTCCGAAGGCGAAACGCCATGAGCCCCGCCGTCAAGAAGTCCGGCGCTCGCGCGAGGCATGCGCCCGAGGCCGCCCCCGCAACCCCTGAGGGCCTCGAAGTCTGGCTCGATGACCCGACGTTCGGCCCGCTCACTCACCTGGGCCGGCTGCACCGCTCGGGCCTGGAATCGGTCCGCTTCGAGTATTCGCCCCTGTGGCTGAAGAACGGGGCTGCTTTCGCGCTCGACCCGGAGCTGTCGCTGGCCAGTGGCAACTTCTATCCGAAGGACTCGAACTTCGGCATCTTCATGGACAGCTGCCCCGACCGCTGGGGCCAGACGCTGATGAAGCGCCGAGAACTGGTCGAGGCCAAGCAGCAAGCGCGCACCCGCCGCGAGATGCGCCCGTGGGACTTCTTCTTGGGCGTGCAGGACGTGACCCGCATGGGCGCCCTGCGTTTCTCCGCACTGCAAAGCGACAAGCAGCTCAAGCAAGGCCTTGCGCCGGAATTGCTCGAAGGCCAGGCCCTGGCCAATCAGGCGCTCGCAGCGCCAGCGCTGACCCACATCGGCGAGCTACAAGAGGTGGCGCTGGAGCTCACGCGCAAGAAGGTCGACGACCTCGACTTGCTGCAGCAGTGGCTGAAAGTGCTGGTGGCGCCCGGCGCGTCCCTGGGCGGCGCACGACCCAAGGCGAATCTGCAAGACGGCCTCGGGCAGCTGTGGATTGCCAAGTTCCCCGGTGCCGACGATGAACACGATTGGGCCCTGCGCGAGATGTTGGTGCACCAGCTGGCCGCAGAGTACGGGCTCAACGTTGCCCCGGCACGCCTGGAGCGAATCGGGCACGGCTTTCACACCTTCGTCACCCGACGCTTCGACCGCCACGCTGGCCGGCGACGGTTCTTCACCTCCGCGATGGCGGTGCTGGGCCGCAGCGACAGCGAAGAAGCGTCGTACCTGGACTTGGCGGAGTTCATCGCGTCCAAGCAAGGCGTCGAGGGCCGCATCGAAGCGGACCTGCGCGAGCTGTTTCGGCGGGTGTTGTTCAACGTGGCCGTCTCGAACCGGGATGACCACCTGCGCAACCACGGCTTCATGCGCGAGGCCACCGGTTGGCGCCTGGCGCCCGCCTACGACATGAACCCGTCGACCAAGAAAGACGGTCACGTGCTAGCGCTGGACGATGCCAGCACGGAGCCCGACCTGGACACAGTTGTGGCCACGGCGGAGCTCTATCGCGTCACGCCGAAGCAGGCGCAAGAGGACCTGGCCCGGCTAAGTCAGGTCATCGGCACCTGGCAAAACAAGGCGCAGCTGCTGGGACTCTCAGGGGAAGACCGGGCAGAGCTGAAGGACTGCTTCCTAGTCTGAGGCCAAGGGGCCCAGCGTCTGGGCGGCCTGAGAGTCCGTCGGCGGCGTTAGCTTGCAGCCGTTGGCAGGGTTAGCTCGCGAGGTTGGTAGTGGAAGCCAGTTTCGACACCCCGTGAAAACGTGTAGGGGCGGTGGTCCGCGTAACTACACTAGGCCCATGATGGGTGGGAGTCGGAGGGCTTGCGCGAGGCGCTAACACAGAGCTCAAACTGTCAGTCGCATCAGGGAGGCGTGCGTGGGTCGCATATCGCAGTTCAACTTTCTTGAAACCGTTTTTCCGCCGTTTACGAACCGCAACGTGAAGCTGTTGGTCGACAAGGCAAATCAGCACATCGCTAAACACCTCAGAGCCAGCAAGTTCTACATGATTGGTGCCCGAGCTGAGGCAAGCTTTGTCAACTACCGTGTGGACGGGGACAAGGCCTTAATCCACGTTGATGTGGAGGTGGGCGACGAAGTCGTCGATTCAGGTGTCATTCACGTGAGCAAATTCAAGGAAATCTCGAAGAACCCTGAGCTGCAGCTGACGCGCGAAGCAGTGTTGATGGGGGGGACCAAGAAGGGCACACATGTGAAGGTTTGGCTCACACCCGACTCGGTGTATTGGGAGGCAGCACGCGGTAGGACGTACCTTGAAGGCTTCAAGAGGCACGACCTTGTATGTTCCTACGACCTTCTATATGTCGGCATTGCAACGAAGCAGGACAGTTACCAAAGACTCATCAAGGACGCGCACCATGGCCGTTTGAAGGTGCTATCTGAGGAGCAGGCGAGAAAGACCGGTGCTCATCCGTCCGACGAAATCATTCTCTTCCTATTTGATATCGACCAGTTGGGGATTCAGACCATCAGCGCGGAGGACCCAGACATCAACCTCTTTCGAGGTTCAGAGCAGGCCCGGGTCGTTGCAGATGCAGAGAAGGCGTTTGTCAAACTGCTAGACCCTGGGTACAACACTGTCAAGTTTCGAAACTATCCCAAGGGCGAGGATGGCCTGTACGGCTTGGGCTTGACGAACTACGCCTACATGTTGAATGAGAATATTCGTTTCAACACCGCGCAGAGCATGTTCAAAGGTGCCTACAGCGAAGCAGGATTCGATAATCGTCAAGACACAATAGTTGTCGAAGGCGACAACGTTGAATTGATATTTGCAAAGGCTGGAGAGTAGTCAGAGGCTGCTGACTACAGCCTGCGACAGGACCAACCGCGTGTAGGGCATCCGGGAGCGCCGAAGCAGCTCTACCTCGAACAATCGAATCCACTCGGCGTTCGAGAAACCGGAGCAGCCCGGCCTGAGCATCGGGCCGTAGGGCCCAGTTCCAGTCAGCAGGTAGTCCCGTGCATTCACGATGTGTGAGGTGCTCATGGCTCCCAGGCGCACGGCTGTTCCGTCGGCGCACTCCCATTTGGGTGTCAGCATCTCGTGCCCTACCTGCTCAGCTGGTTGACCCAGGCAGACGCCGCGCATGTAGCACCCGTGCGAGCGACTCGCGTGTGATAACGAGTTCGACCAGGTCCCCGGGATTCAGCGCACTCCACTCGCCTTCAAACACTTTGCGGCGCACGGCGAACTGGTGCTCTCGGGCGTCCTCGGCCAACAGGAAGTCAGGGTCTATGTGCTGACCAATCACGGTGGCCACAATGGTCAGGGTGGGCTTCTCTTGCATGGGCATCATTTCGGAGGTTTCGGTTTAGGAACGCGGTGTCGGCACCTAAAGTCACGGCGCTTTAGAAGCGACGAGGCGTTTTAGGGCGGCGGCAATCCGCTCGGGCATGCCGGGCGCGGCGATGCCCAGGCGCTCGTCGGTGAGCAGCACTTGGTCGCGTACTTCAGGGGGCCACCCTTCGTCCGTGTCATCAAGGGCCAGCCAGCCGCGTGGCCGCCGGCGCGCCACGTCCTCTAGCACCTGCGTCCCTCGGGGCTTTGCCACGAACGCCTGTTCGTTCATCTCGCTGTGAAAAGTCGCACCCAGCACCCGGTCCCGCAGCCCTGCCGGCAAACGCTTAGCAGCACCATCGCAGCCATACGTACGGACCCAGCTTGTGCTCAGCACGATGAAGACTTCGGGGTACGGCGACAGCAGTTCGTCCAGCAGCGCGGCGTGCTCGAACAGGGTGAAGTGCGGCGGACCGGCGTAGGCTCCGCGCCGCGGGTGCCATAAGACGTTCTCGTGGTGGAGCACGCCGTCGAAGTCGAGATAGAGAGCGAGTTCGCCGCCACCCTTCGGCAGGCGAGACCCAGGATGTAGCCTGAGGCCAGTGTCGGTGCTGCTCAACCAGGCCGTAATGGCGGCTTGGGTTTTCGGTGCGGAAATCCCCAGCTGCGGGTCGCACAGCAGCACGTTGAGGCGGCCCGAGGTGAATTCACGACTGTCGTCGTCAAGGACGAGGTGCGCTGTGACCGCGCCTTTGTTGGCTTGCAGGACTGTCTCGATGGCGATTTCCCGAGGCATCCTTGGCGCGCTGCCAAGAATGCGACCGGAGAGCGGGCCCAGCAGTGCATGCAGCTCGGCATCGGTGTACGCGTACCGCCAGGTCGAATGCACGACGATGCTCACATCGGGCGCGTTGACCAAGAGTGCCTCGAGTGTGGGGAGCCACCGCATCCAGCCCGCCGGGTCAGCGCTCTCCGCTACTGGGTGCAGCACCCCGTCTATGTCCAGAAAAATGATTCGCACGATGGGCCTTTCAGACATGGCTCCGCCCGCGCGGCGCCTTCTGTGCCGCGAAAAGCGAAAGGGTTGATGAGGGTCGCGTTGGGCGCCGGGGCGTCAGTGGCGCAATCGCCTGACCGGCCCGACAACCACGCCCAGGACTTCGAGGGCGGAACGCGGGCGGATGCACTCGTATGCGGGGATGGCGGGTTCCAGATACCAGCGGCCCTGCGCGTCCATCCGCAAGGTCTTGACCGTGAGCTCGTTGTCGACACAGGCGAGCACGATGTCACCCGGCTTGGTCGGCGTGTTGTGCTCCACCGCCAGGACGTCGCCTTCGACGATGCCGGCATCCCGCATGGAGTCGCCCTTCACCCTGTGCATGGTGGTGCGGTTGGGCTCGTCGATGACGTAGTCGTCGACCGTGATGAGCTCAGGCTCCTCCTGCGAGGCGGGCTGGGCCAGGCCGGCGCGAACGAAGCCAAACACGGGGCGCGCGAAGAAGCGCTTGGTCGGTGCGATTCGGCAGTCGACCTTGGTGAGGTAGCCTGCCTCGCACAAGCGCTCGGCCAGGGCGTGGACGCTCGACGTAGAGGCCAGGCCCACGATTTCGGTGAGCTTGGCCATGGGTGGGAAGGCGGCCTCCAGCTTCCAGTGGGTCCGAAGCCTCGCCAAGTACTGCTCGTCCTGCATTTCGCTCTCCGAATGTTCATTCGATGAAAGAACTGTATGGGCGTCCAGTATTGGCGCGCAAGCACCGCCAAATACCCCTCTTCATGTGAGGTATTTAGTTTTAACAACTAGTGCATCTATGCAGCACTGGTGGTGTCTGAGTATCGGCGGGGTCCCGGGACGAAGCGCTCGAAGGCTGGCCACACCCGGAGCACGGCGAGTCGCAACTCACTATGACCTCGCGGACATAGCCGGTGGCTGCGAGCAATTCACCTACAAAAAGCAAAAAACGCATTTCGATAGGTGAATCCAAGAATTTCAAAGGCTTACGCGCGCCACGGGGCTAGAAATCGCGGTGTCGGAAGAGTGAGCTTTCACGGGGCTTCGACGCGCGGGAGCGCCTGCTGACAACCGCTAGCAGCTGGTTTTTTCACGTCTTGTCATCAGAAATGAAAATTATCAAAACCGATGACAAAACTTGAAAAGGCACCACCGCTCGTGCCCGTTTGGGCCCTTGGCTACTGTCAGGATTGCCTCTGTCGATGGCGGCTTGGCCAACTCGCTTGGTGATGAACTGCGCACTGACCTCGTCACCTTGCGCCAGGTCAGGAGGCAAGTGCTAGAGATTCGACCGAAGTGCTGTATGGTTTTGTAAGGGAGGCCGAACGGTTCGCCGGCTTGGCCAGGTTCTTCCAATTTGGCCAGCAGGCCCGGGGGTGTTGCGGATGGCACGCAAGCGCAAGGGGGACTCGGTAAGCGTCCTCGGGGTGGTCTTGGTTGGCCTGGTGGCACTGGTGGCGTCGGTACCCGTCGAGGTGTGGCTCTTTGTCGGTGGGGTGGTCCTTGCCTTCTTTGCCTACCGCTACTTCAAGGCAAAGCCCAGTAGCGAGCCACCCGAGACGCAGCCAATGCCTCAATCGAAAGCCACGCCACGACCCCGTGCCCGCGCGCTGAAGTCTTCTGACATGGACGAGCCGGTATCGGTCACCAGCACAGCTGCTGCATCGCCAAGCACTGACACCAGCGAGTACCGCCTTCCTGCAGCCCCGAAGGGGTTCGGCAACGCGACGTGGCTTGGTGCTGGCCAGCCGGTGAATGTTGCAGGCTTCTCCATACCGGGCGGCCTGATTTACGTGGGCACACGCCTGAAGACGCCTTCTGGCGACAACGACCCGTGCCTCATCGACCCCTCACTGAGTGTGTCCAAGAGCGGTGACTATACCGAGCGGCAAATGGGCTACTGGCCCAGCTACGGCGCCATCTCGAGCAGCGCGCGCGGCGCTTACCTGAAGTGGCTCGCGGGCGGCCGACAGGACCCCTCCGCCGACATCGGCTATGTGTTCCTGTTCTTCTACGGGCTGGAGCGACGCGCCATTCTTGATGCCTCTTCAGATGCTGCGGCTCGGGCCGAATGGCCGGTCATCGCGGAAGAACTGCGACGCCTACTTGACATCTACGGGCAAAAGTCAGGTTCGTTCCGGCGCTACGCCGTTGAACTGCTCAACTGGGTCTCTACCGTCGAGCACCCTGAGCGCTTGTACGAGAAGGCGGTTCCGAGCTTTCCCCGCTCCCTCGAGCTACCGCTGTACGTCCGTCATGCACTAGGTATTGCAGCCGTGGACGGTGTGCCGGTTCCAGCAGGACTTGCGCTTGCCTGGGCGCGTCTTGAGCCAGGTGTCGTGCTGCGCACCCCCGCGATTCGGTGTCCCGAACAGTTCGATGCCCTGTTCGTGCAGAAGTACGAGCAGCAGTTCGGCGCGGGCATGGTATTGCCACGTAATCGCACCAAGCTCAAGCTGGTATATCGCCCGGCATCAGCGGGCTTCCGTGGTTACAACGACCTAAGGCTCACCTTCGGGGAGGTGCCCGACGTGTCGGTACTCACGGGACCGGTGAAGAAGCTGCAGGACCTGGTCGATGCCACTTCGAAGGAGCTCGAGTCCTACAGCCGCTTCGTTGGCAAGAGTGTCACCGGAAAGAACTCGCTCGAAGGGCTGCTGCAGCTACCGCCCACGTTGTGGCCAGAACAGGCGCAGAAGGCATTGCAGCAGCTCAAAGCCCGGATGGGTGAAGGCATGGTCGCAATGCCGTTCCAGGACCTGCTGAACGCCCTGGGTGCTACGACGGCGTTCACCAAGGACAAGACGCTCTCGCTGGCTCGCACGCTGGAGTCTGCCAACGTGGGCTTCGAGCCGGACGTCCTGGCCGGGGCGAAGACGCCCAAGCCCGAGGAAAAGGTGGTTCTCTTCGCGTTGCCGCCGTCCGAGCAGCTGTCACGCACGAACGGGCCGTACCTAGCGGCGGCGCTGACGCTACAACTCGCATCGGCGGTTGCGACCTCCGACGGGGAGTTCGGCATCAAGGAGATGGGCCACCTTCGAGAGACTGTGCTCTCCTGGACGCACCTCACCCCAGGCCAGAAGCGACGACTGCTGGCGCACCTGCGCTTGCTGATGCAGGCGCCAGCGTCCCTGACTGCATTGAAGAAGAAGTTCGAACCCCTCGAACTCAACGTCAGGGAGACCATTGCTGCGTTCATGGCAACGGTTGCCCAGTCAGACGGTGAGGTGTCTCCTGGAGAAGTAAAGATGCTCGAGAAGGTCTACAAGGCCCTGGGCGTCGACTCAAAGAAGGTGTTCTCCGACGTCCACGCTGTCGCTGCGGGCACGAAGCCGACCGCGGCGGCCGTCGCCAAGGTCGAGGAGTCCGGCTTCAAGCTCGACCCGGCCCGTATCGCCGCGCTCCAGAAGGACACCGAGAAGGTCTCTGCGCTCCTCGCGAACATCTTCACCGACACCGACGAACCTGCTGTGGCAGTGGCCGAGCCCGTCGAGGCGGAAACCGAGGCCGAGCCAAGCGAAGCCTCTGCGGGTCTGCTGGGCCTGGACGAAGCCCACACCTCACTTGCCCGGATGATGCTCTCGCGCCCCGAGTGGAGCCGTGCCGAGCTGCTGGACGTGGCCGCCGACCTTGACCTCATGCTGGACGGCGCTCTGGAGCACATCAACGAGGCGGCGTTTGAGGCGCATGACATGGCGCTGTTCGAGGGCGAAGACCCTGTGACGGTGAACACTGAGATTCTGGACAAGGTGGAAGCATGACGACAACGATTCGCCCCAGGGACCGCGACGCGGTCATTCAGTCGCTGCGCGCCGGGGTGGTGCCTCGCACGGGCCAGCACCTGGTGCAGGTCGGTCGAACACGGGAAATCGAGACCCTGCTCACCGACATCGAGCGCATTGCGGACGGTGGCTCGGCCTTTCGGGTGGTCGTGGGCGAGTACGGCGCCGGCAAGACCTTCTTCCTGAACCTGGTGCGCGCGGTGGGCATGGAGAAGAAGCTGGTCGTGGCCAGCGCGGACCTGAACCCGGACCGGCGCCTGCACGCCAGTGGCGGCCAGGCGCGCTCGCTCTACGCCGAGCTGATGCGTAACCTCTCGACCCGCACCAAGCCGGAGGGCGGCGCCGTGAGCGGCATCGTCGAGAAGTTCATCGCAACGGCGAAGACCGAAGCCAAGGCATCTGGTCAGACCACCGAGGCCGTCTTGCGTCAGAAGCTCGACCACCTGACCGAATTGGTGAACGGCTACGACTTTGCCGACGTCATCGCCGCGTACTGCCGTGGCTTCGAAGAAGGCAATGAGCAGCTCAAGTCGGATGCGGTCCGCTGGCTGCGTGGTGAGTTCTCGACCAAGACCGACGCGAAGCAGGCGCTCGGTGTGCGGACCATCGTTGACGATGCCGCTGTCTACGACCAGCTGAAGCTGATGGCGCGCTTTGTCCGGCTGGCCGGGTTCTCCGGGCTGCTGGTGAGCCTGGATGAGTTGGTGAACCTCTACAAGCTGGCCAACACCCAGGCACGCAACGCGAACTACGAGCAGATTCTGCGCATCCTCAACGACTCCCTCCAGGGCACCGCTGTGGGCCTTGGCTTCGTGCTGGGTGGCACGCCCGAGTTCCTGCTGGACACGCGAAGGGGGCTCTACAGCTACCCCGCTCTGCAAAGCCGCCTGGCACAGAACACCTTCGCCTCCGGGGGACTGGTCGACTTCAGCGGGCCAGTCGTTCGCTTGTCCAGCCTGACCCCAGAGGACTTCTACGTGCTCCTGCAGAAGATTCGCCATGTGAACGCCAGTGGCGACCCGGTCAAGTACCTGCTGCCCGACCAAGGCATCTACAGTTTCATGGAGCACTGCTCCAAACGCATCGGTGACACCTACTTCCGTACACCCAGGACGACCATCACGGCCTTCATCAACCTGTTGGCTGTGCTGGAGCAAAACGCCGGGACTACCTGGCAGGAGCTGCTCGGGGGGCTGGAGGTGCTTCCTGACAACGGCGCCACCGGGGACCAGGTCGTCGAGGCCGAAGGAGACGATGAGTTCGCCTCGTTCAAGATGTGATGTAGATGGCTGAGACCCAGTCATCTGCATTCCACCTCCTCGATGAGCGCATCCAGCGCTTCATCTGGGCCGAGGGCTGGGAGTCCCTGCGAGACGCGCAAGAGGCTGTCATTCCCCTCATCGTGCCCGGCGACAAGGACGTCATCGTGGCTGCGGCCACCGCCGCAGGCAAGACCGAGGCCGCCTTCCTACCGGCACTGACCCACCTGTTGCAGCGGGAGAAGCCTGGGCTCATCGTCTACATCAGCCCCTTGAAGGCGCTCATCAACGACCAGTTCGGGCGATTGGACCGCCTCTGTGAGCAGCTCGAGGTTCCGGTTTGGCCGTGGCACGGAGACATCTCGTCTTCCAGCAAGACGCGGTTCTTGACCAAGCGCCAGGGCGTCCTGCTCATCACGCCAGAGTCGCTGGAAGCGCTACTCTGCAACCGCGGTACCGCTTTGAGCGCCGTCTTCGGCGAGGCGGCATTCTTTGTCGTCGATGAGCTGCACGCGTTCATCGGCAGCGAGAGAGGCAAGCAGCTGCAGTCGCTCATGCACAGAGTCCAGGTAGCCATAGAGCGCACGGTGCCACGCGTCGGGCTGTCAGCCACACTTGGGGACATGCGCCTCGCGGCCGACTTTCTGCGGCCCAGTGCGGGGGAGTGGGTTCAGATAGTTGAGTCCAAGGCTTCAGTTGCCGAGCTCAAGGTCCTGGTGAAGGGCTATGAGGAGCCCTCGGTGGTCCTGAGAGAAGGTGATGACGAGGTAGAGAGCGAAGACTCTGAGCCCACAACACCTGGCCTCATCGCAGCCCACCTGTTCAAGGTGCTGCGCGGCTCAAACAATCTCGTGTTCCCGAACTCTCGGCGCGAGGTAGAGCGCTACACGCACCTGCTCAACGAGATGTGCCTGAAGGAGCAGGTGCCCAACGAGTTCTGGCCGCACCACGGCAGCCTGTCCAAGGAGATTCGCACCGAGACCGAAGCGGCGCTAAAGCAGAAGGAGCAGCCGGCGTCGGCCATTTGCACCAACACGCTGGAGCTCGGCATCGACATCGGCGCAGTCAAAAGCGTCGTGCAAATTGGACCGCCTCCGCAGGTGGCCAGCTTGCGCCAACGGCTTGGGCGCTCTGGGCGCCGAAAGGGTGAGCCCGCCATCTTGCGCGGCTACTGCATCGAGGACGCCTTGGACCCCAGGTCGTCCCTGGACAGTCTGCTTCGCCTGGGCACTGTCCAGATGGCGGCCATGGTGTCGCTTCTCCTGCAGAAGTGGTTCGAGCCGCCGCGCGCTCACGGTGCCCACTTGTCAACGCTGGTGCAACAGGTCCTTTCGGTGGTTGCCCAGCGAGGAGGCGCGACCATCGGTCAGCTTTACGCGCTCCTGTGCGCACCCGGCACACCCTTTCAGGGGCTCTCCAAGGAGGAATTCGCGCAGCTGGTGCGGCAGCTAGGTGCCAAGGAGCTGCTGACCCAGGACTCGTCTGGACTGCTTCTGCATGGCAGGCTGGGCGAGAAGTTCGTGAACCACTACTCCTTCTATGCCGCGTTCGCTGCGGACGAGGAGTTCCGCATCGTCAGCGCGGGGCGCATGTTGGGCACGCTGCCGGTCTCTCAGATGCTCACCACCGGGCAGCGCATCCTATTTGCCGGAAAGACCTGGCTCGTGGAGAGCGTTGATGAGCCCCAGAAGACGATTTTTGTGGTCCGTGCTGGCGGCGGCGTTCCCCCGCTGTTCAACGGCGGGGCTGGCCGGGTTCACACGCGCGTAAGGCAGGAGATGCGCCGGCTGTTGGAGTCCAACGAGTCGCTGCCTTTCCTCGATGAGGTGGCTCAGCGCTTTCTCTCTGAGGGTCGCCAGCAGTACGCTGACCGAGCGCTTTCCACGGAGTTCGTGCTGAATCAGGGGCGAGAACTCATGCTTCTGACCTGGCTGGGGGACTCAGCCAATGAAGCGATTGCCGCACTGCTGATTCGACGGGGGTTTGTGGCCAGCCCGGCTGGCCCAGGAGTTGAAGTACGCCTAGATGGCCGCTCCGCGCAGGATGTCTTGGATGCGCTGAGCGACGCGGCTGTCGACGAACCCCCGTCGCTGGACATGCTGCTCCAAGACGTCAGCAACCTTCAGCGGGAGAAATGGGACTGGGCGCTGCCGGATGGTCTGCTTCGCAAGGCGTACGCGAGCCTGAACCTAGACTTGGACGAAGGCCTTGCTTGGGCTAGAGCCAGCACCGCGGAGTGAGCACTCCGCTAATGTTGCTCACCACCGCAGGCCGGGAGCGGACCTATGTTGGACCGACGTGAGTGCTCTACAGTCGGGCCAAGCGCAACATAAAGGGAGGCTAGCTGGTAATGTGGGCCGACAACGAAACGACTATTGACTACCTGAACTTTGGAGTCGTTGCAGACGCGTGCGCCAAGCTCCTGCAGCAGGCTCAGGGGGTGCCACTCTCTGTAGGCGTGTCCGGTGGCTGGGGTGTCGGCAAGACCTCACTGGTCCGGATGATTGAAGGCCGACTGAAGCAGGCTGACTCGCCAGGGAAGAACACCTATGTCGTTGTCACCTTCAACCCATGGCTCTATCAGGACTTCGAGGGCGCCCGCAGCGCATTGCTCCAACTCGTCGGCGATGAGGTTCTGCGGCTCGCCGCAAAGGATGAGGCCCTACTGAAGAAGGCGAAGAGGCTGCTAAAGCGAATCAACCTCCTCCGTCTGGCCCAACTGGGTGGAGAAGCGGCAGCGACGCTGTATACGGGCGTCCCCGTAGGCAGCATCGGCGCCGCCGTCATGAAGGTTGGAGGGTTTTTCGGACTCGGCGGAGGCGACGGTGAGCCCGGCGACGGCGAGGGCGAGAAGGGCAAGGACGACAAGGGGGCTGCTGACGGTCTGCTAAAGCCGGCCGAGCCCGTCTCGCTGCCCAGCGAGATTCAAGCGTTCCGCAACGCGCTCGAAGAGCTGCTCGAGGAGCTAAAGGTCACGCTGGTCGTGTTCGTGGACGACCTGGACCGCTGCCTGCCCAAGACTGCCATCTCCACGCTCGAGTCGATTCGGCTCCTTCTCTTCCTCAAGCGGAGTGCTTTCGTTGTCGCGGCTGACAACGAGTTCATCCGTGGGGCGGTGCGGGTGCACTTCGAGGGCACCAGTATCTCGGGTGAAGTTGCGACGAACTACTTCGACAAGCTCATCCAGGTGCCGCTTCATGTTCCGCGACTCGGCATCAACGAAGCCAAGGCGTACCTGGCACTGCTGCTGATGGAACGCGCCCACTCCGACGGCGACTTCGACAAGACCGGTTTCGAGGCTGCGAGGGAAGCCATTCCAAAGCGCCTGCAGACGAGTTGGAAGGGCGACGCTGTAACTTCGGAGTTCTTGCAGAGCCTCGTCGGCTTGGGCAACACACGCATGCTCGAGTTGATGAAGTTGGCCGAAGGCTTGGCTCCGCTGCTCACCCAGTCGAGCGCTGTCAATGCGAACCCTCGGCTCATGAAGCGGTTCCTCAACACGGTCTACCTTCGGTCAGCGTTGGCCACACCGCAAGGCATCGACCTTGACATCCCGTCCCTTGCAAAATGGCACCTCGTGGAGCGATGCGACGAGACGCTCGCAAATGCGCTGGCGGCAAGGGTGACCTCGGCCGCCGATGGGCGAGTGCCGGTCCTGCATGAGGCAGAAGCGGCTGCAGCAAGCGGCGCGGTGCTTCCCGAGCCGTTCAAGGATGACCGTTTCACGCGCGAATGGCTGCAGCTGCAGCCGCCGCTGGGCGAAACCGACCTTCGCCCTCTGCTGCACTTGAGCAGAGACACGGCGACTCGGGACTTTGGCGCCGACAACATGACTACCGAAGGGCGCGCCTTGCGAGACGCCTTGGTCAGCGCGACAGCGTCGAATGCGCCGCTGACCGAAGCCATCAGGGCCGCTGGAGCGATTCAGGCCGGCATGGCGATGGCCAAGGCATGGCAGCTCAAGGCGGCCAAGCGCACCTGGCGCTCAGGCGAAGATGTCGTCCCGCTCCTTGAGCCCTGCAAGGTCTACCCGGAGCTGGCCGCCCAAGCTTCTGCGCTTCTCGCCGAAGCACCGGTCGGCAAGGTTGGGCCCGGCATCATCCCGCCGCTATATGCACAGCTTTGGGCGCGGCCCATCGTTGACAAGTGGGAAGCGGACTCGTCAACTGAGCGGCCCACGAAGGCTGCCATCGTGCAGGCGAAGAAGGGAGCCCGGTAGTGGGAACTTCTACTTCAAGCTCGGGCGGTAAGGCGGGCTCACCATTCGACCCAGAGTGGCTATCGTCTGACACCTCGGGCGCGGGAGTTGCAGGCGACGACGGTCATGCCGAGCCTGGCCAAGATGGGGGCGACGAATCCGGCGAGGCATCCGACGCGGGCATTGCCGACATCCAAGCGGGTAAGGCTGCAGCCGTCGACGGGGCGCTCGCGCCTAGTCGCAGGTTTGCCGACGCTCGCACCAAGATGTCGACCTTCCTCGGGGGTGGCGGGAGTGAGTCGCTCCGCTCTGCGGCCAAAAGTATGGTCACAAAGGGCATGGGTGGTTCGCGCCGCGCCGCCTCGACCATGCGAGGCACTGCCCAAGGCGCGGGCGCGCTCGGCCAGTTCTTGGCGTCTGCCCGCGACCGTTCAGACCCTCGCGTTGCCAACTGGGTTGACCGAACTCGGCAGGCGAACCTCGCTGCCGACGACCTCATCTTGGAACTGGTCAAGGAGGTCATGCCCGATACCGGCAGCGTGGACGACGAGTCATTGCGCAATGCCGCTGCTGAAGCGCTGGGCCTGCTCTATGAGCTCAACCCCGACATTGATATCTTTAATCTCAGCGATGCGCAAATTCACGACGTAATGGCCATCACGATTGCCAACGATGTTTGCAACCGCATGGACCTGCAGCTCGGTCAGGCATACGAGAAGCTGAAGTACGACGCACAACAGATTCAGGTTTATCGGAAGGACGTGAAGGAGTACGTTCAATCGGAAGTTCGGGTCGTGATGGAACGACTCGGTACAACGGGGCTCGACCCCAAGCGTCTCGCTCGAGACGTACTGCAGTCGGCGATGGAGGTGTTTGCATCATGATGAAAGTGCTATGCACGTCCGTTGACCATTTGCCATCCACGCTCGCCGAGGAAGAACGCGCCTTCACGCTTTTTAGGAGCGCTAAGCGCGCTGGCATCGGCACCGTAGCCCAAGGTTGGCGCGGGTCCTTAAAGCGAAAGGGGTTCGCACCGACCGTGCAGGCCTGGGACTTCGTGCAGTTCTGCCTGTCGGTTTGCGCGGCCGACCTCTGTTGCCCGCGGAACACGAGCGCGGACGGCTGGACGCGAATGATTGAGCTCACGGTCGCGCTGAATGAGCCGTTGCGTTGGGCACCCTGGAAGGCGCATGCCGAGCGACTGCTGAAGGTTCTGACCGGTGACTACTGGACGCTGAATTTCGTTGACGGGGGAGTCACCCCGCCCAATGGCAAACCTCAACCTTGGGCGCAGGACTGCGTATGTCTGCTATCGGGCGGCCTTGACAGCCTCATCGGCGGCATCAATCTGGTGACAGAGGGGCGTCAGCCGGTCTTCGTGTCGCAGCTGGCGCACGAGGACTCAGACCGCCAGCGGCGATACGCGGCTCTGCTTGGGGGCGGCGCTACCCACATGCAGTGGAGCCACGGTATCAGCTTCTCAGGCAACCGTGAGGCCTCGACGCGGGGCCGGTCGTTGGCGTTCTATGGGTTTGCGGTTATGGCTGCCTCAAGGATTGCTGGCGCCCCAGTGCAGGTCTTCATCCCCGAGAACGGATTCATCTGCATCAACCCTCCACTGGTTCCCGGCCGGGTAGCCAGCCTCAGCACACGGACAACACACCCGTTGTTCATTGCTGAGTTGCAAGAGCTCCTCGAAGGCCTGGGCATCGCAGTACGGCTTGAGTTGCCCTATCGATTCAAGACGAAGGGCGAGATGCTTCGCGAGTGCGCGGACCAGGCCCTGCTCGAGTCGGTCGCCTCCGACTCAACGAGCTGTGGTCGGTTCCGGACGTACAACCGCACCCACTGCGGCCGTTGCGTGCCTTGCCTGATTCGCAGGGCGGCGTTCTTGGCATGGGGACCAGGGCGCGACACGACAAGGTACGCGTACCCATCCGTGGTTGGCTCCGACAAGTCCAGCGGCCCGGACGACCCTATGGCCGCGGCGCTGGCTGTGCTCTCGGTCCGGGAAAAGGGGCTGGACCGCTTCTTGGGCGCCACCCTTGCCTTTGCGTCGCCCGCCGAGCGAGCCGGGTATCGGCAGGTCCTTCAATCGGGGTTCAACGAGCTTGAGGCGCTGCTCCAGGCAGATGGGCTGCTGTGATGGACTTCCACTGCCACCTAGACCTCTACCCTGGGGCACGGGAGGTCTACCGCGAAGCGGCCAAGCGCAATGAGTTCACTTGGTTGGTGACCACAAGCCCTAAGGCGTTCGCAGCCACGTCGCGTGCGCTAGAGCCTTTGCCGACAGTGCTCATGACACCGGGGTTGCATCCGGAGATTGCACACGAGCGTGCAGCAGAGCTGGACTTGCTGTTGGAGCAGATTGCCGGGGCGAAGGCAGTTGGTGAAGTAGGCCTGGACGGGTCCCCTCGGTTTCGGGCTCACTACCAGGTTCAGCGCCGCATCTTCAGCGCAGTCATTGCGCGCTGCGTCGAGGTGGGCGGTCGCACGCTCAGTATTCACTCCCGCCGCGCTGTCAGGGATGTGCTGGGAGAGTTGGGGCGGAACCCGAACTTTGGGACAGCGGTGTTGCACTGGTTCTCGGGGACCCCTGCTGAGCTAAGGGCGGCTGCGGCTCTCGGTTGTTGGTTCAGCATCGGCCCGGCGATGTTCGACTCTGCAAGCGGCAAAGCTTTGGCCGCCGCGATGCCCCGCGACCGAGTCGTGCCTGAGAGCGACGGCCCCTTTGCGAAGATTGAAGGCAAGCCGGTGATGCCTTGGAGCGAGAGTCAGACGGCCGAGGGGTTGGCGCCTCTGTGGCGTCTATCGACCGAGGAGACTACTAGTGCGCTCGCTCAGAACGGGCGCGCGCTTCTCAAGCTGATAGGGTGGTAGCGTTACCAGGGTTTGATGCGCTTGCCGAAGTCGCGTCCAGCTTCTATGCCGCGGCCGCTCTGATTCGACATAAGCTTTTATTACAAATGAGTGTGGTTGTCAGCTCAATAGCACTCAACAAGACGCAATAGAACGCCTGCACTCGATTGCCTTCAGGGAGTCAACTTCAGCATGCACGTCACCTTTGGCCTATTCCTGGACGCCCGCCAGGGCCCGTCACCGACGAACTTCTTCAACAGCCCTCTTGTCGGTCGGCTGGGCTTCCTCTCCCTGCTGGAAACCTACCTTGGCTTGTCGGCACCCGAGGCCTCGTTCGCGAAGCGAGTAGCGGTCTACTCCGGCCTCCTTCGCGCGCACGACAATGGCTCCCGCTTCTACAGCGAGTCCCTGCAGGCAGACAGCATCGGTACCGCCGCACGCCTCCTGGCCTGGCGAGACGAGTGGCGCCTCGGCGGCTGGGACGGCAGTGCAAAGCCTACGCATCCAGCGCGGATTCAGGAGCTTTCCGCCATCGAGACGGCCGCTGCCGGCAAGCTCCCGCCCGGGGAGGCCGAGCGCTTGCACCTGGTAGTGCAAGCCCTTCGCGAGTCCGGCCCTGGCCCCATCAAGTCGGTTCACCTCGTTGACCCGCCCGAAGACTTCCCTCTCCTTTGGCGGCAAGTGCTCGACCTCCTGCCTGCCGTTGAGGTCCGTCTCCCCGAACCACAGGGCACAGGGTATCTCCGCGCGGTGCAGGAGCAGGCGCTGGCCGTTCTGGCCGGCCACCCTGCTGGCAAGTTGGGCGCGCCGCCCGACGGCAGCGTCCTGTTGGTGCACGCCCTCGCGGCCACAACCGCGGCGCACTGGCTGAGCGCCCATAACTCGTACGAGCCGGGCGACCGGCTGGTCCTTGCCGAGGACGCCGGAGATGGCCTCGACGTGACCCTGTCCGCAACTGGCGGGGTCAACTGTGGGTTCGAACACCCGAGCCAGCTCCGCCCTGCCCTTCAGGCACTACCTCTTGCCCTCGAGCTGTGCTGGACGCCCCTCGACATCAACCGGCTGCTGGACTTCCTCACCCACCCGGTGGGCCCGTTCAGCCGCCGCGCGAGGAGCACCCTCGCCCGCGCTGTGTCTAAACAGCCCGGGATTGGCGGGGAGGCATGGACCGCAGCCAAGGCCAAGCTCGCCACGGGAGAGGACGCCCAGGAAGTCGCCGACGAAATTGCCTTCTGGCTGGAATCCGAGCGCTGGACGCGCACCAACGGAGTGCCCGTCGACGTACTCATCGCCCGGGTTGACCGACTGAAAGAAGCGATGCGGCGGCGTCTCACAGGTGAGTCCGCTGATGTGGCGATTTTCCTGGCTGCGCATCGCCAGTGCGCAGCCGTCCAGGACGCGCTGACCGAACTCGCCAGCCAGGGTCTGGCGACGGTGCTGCCTCGGCAAGTCGAGCAGCTGGTCGCGCACGCCACGCCTGCAGGGGCGACCAACCCTGCCGCGGTTTCGCATGTCGGCTGCATGCGTTCTGCCAGCACTCCAGCCGCCTGTGTCGAAGCCGCCGACGAAGTGGTCTGGTGGATGCCGTCCACCCCCGCACTGCCGTCGCCGCTTCCTTGGTCGCTATCCGAAGTTGAAGCTCTCACCCAGCTGGGTGTCCAGCTGCGAGACCCGGCACGCGAGCTGGTATCGCTGGCAGCGCAGTGGCTTCGCCCGCTGCTTGCAGCGCGCAAGCGCTTTGTCCTCGTCTGCCCGCCCCCTGGCGCCGAGGTACATCCGATTCGTCTGCTGCTCAAGAAGCTACTGCCCGCAATCGAAAACACCGCCATCGACCTTGATGCGGCGATAGGTTCCACTTTCATCGCTTCCACAGCCGCAGCACTGGCACCACAGCCTTTGCCGAGGCCACCTCGACTCGTTCAACTCCCGCAGCCCGTAAAGCTCAGTGACTCCGCGCAGTCGTTCACCACACTCAACGAACTCTTCAACGACCCTGCCCTTTTCGTGCTCAAGCGAGTGGCGGACCTGGAGCCCACCTCGGCCCTGACCGTGGAGGAAGACAACCGCCTGCTCGGCATCCTTGCGCACCGTGTGTTCGAGAAACTCTTCGAGCACGCGGCCGCGCTGACTTGGTCGAACCCCGATGCTGTCGCCCGGTTCCGCGCCGAGGCCGACACCCTCCTGCAGACAGAAGGTGCCGTCCTGCTGATGCAGGGCGCGGGCGTCAGCCAGCAGCACTTCCGAAAGGTCTGCGAGGGCGCCATATGCAGCCTGCTCGACCATCTGAGGTCGGCCGGGGCTACTCAAGTTCAGACCGAGGTCGCGTTCTCTGGAACCCTGGGTGCAGTACCGCTGGCCGGCAAGATTGACCTGCTGGTCACGCTCGATGACAAGCGAACCGTCGCCCTCGACATGAAGTGGCGGAGCGACAACTACTACGCTGGGCTGCTTCGCTCGGGCGAGCACCTGCAACTCGCGCTCTACTCCAGTCTCGTCGAGCAAAAGAACGGTGCCGCACCTGCCGCGCTCGGCTATTTCATCTTGGAGAGCGGTGCGCTCTACATCACAGCAGCAGACATCTTCCCGAAGGCGCAGGTCAGGCGGCCGCCAGAAGGGGTAACCGTCGCCACCCTGCTGGACCAGGCACGCGCGACTTGGAACTGGCGTAAGCAACAGCTGGACGACGGGGTCATCGATGTAGTTCCGGTAGACCCACCAGATGACTTCAAGGGGCCCGACGGAACACTTCCAGTAAAGGGCCCCAACAGCCGCTTCGACGGAGACCACCTCGTCTTGCTCGGAGGCTGGGAACAATGAACAACATCGAGTTCATCAGCGCAGGCGCTGGCAGCGGCAAGACCTACAAGCTGACCGAGACCCTCGCCCAAGCGCTCGAGTCTGGTGCGGCACGCCCTCACGCCATTCTGGCCACAACCTTTACGGTGAAGGCCGCCACCGAACTGCGAGAGCGCGCCCGTTCCTGGCTTCTTGAGAAGGGACGCATCGACCTGGCCACCGCCATTGGCCAAGCCCGGCTGGGCACCGTCAATAGCGTTTGCGGCCAGATGCTTAAGCGGTTCTGCTTCGAGCTGGGCCTGTCGCCTGACCAGACCGTCCTGGGTGAAGGGCAATCCAAGCGACTGCTCAAATCCACCCTGGCCGAGTCCATGGATGCCGCCGCGCAAGCGGAACTGGTGGGGCTGACCGAGCGGTTCGGAATCGAGCAGGCGGACTGGTCCAAGACCGTCGAGGCTGTCGTCAAGGCCGCGCTCGACAATGACATTGCGCCTGCGGCGCTTCGCGCGATGGGCGCGCAGAACGCGGACGCGATGCTTGCGAACTGGCCTGCTCCGAGTACAGGCCCAGACCCCACCGCAGTGCTGAGCGCCGCGCTTAGCAAGGCGCACCAGGAAGTTGCCGCTTTCGTCGAGCAGCGAATGGCTGCAGGCGAACAAGTGCCCCAGAACCTTACAAAGGGCCTGGACGCGCTGCAGAAGCTGGAGCGCGCATTCCGTGAGGACCGCTGGTGCTGGCCCGACTGGATAGGCGCGGCAGGTATCGACGTTGGCGCCAAGGCCAAGAACATCGTGGAGCAAGTCAAGGCCGCCGCTCAAGCCCACGAGTCTCATCCCGCCTTTCATGCCGAGGTCCGCCAGTACCTGGAGCTGGTGTTCAACCTGGCCGCCGACGTTCTCGACGCCTACGAGCAGGCCAAGAAAGCACTGGGTGCCGTCGACTTCAGCGACCAGGAGGTCCTGCTGCTGCGGGCGTTGAGGACAAAGCCCAGCGTCCGCGAGGCCCTGGCGGCCGAGCTGGACCTCGTCATGGTCGACGAGTTCCAGGACACCAGCCCCCTTCAGTTGGCGCTTTTCGTGGAGTTGGCCAAGCTAGCCAAGCGGTCAGTGTGGGTCGGCGACCCCAAGCAGGCCATCTATGGGTTCCGCGGCACGGACGCGAGCCTCATCGCTGGCGTCCTGGGCGCCATCAAGGATTGGGGTGGAACCATTGGGAAGGCCCTCGACACCTCCAGGCGTTCCGTCGAGGGTCTCGTTGCGCTCACCAACGGCGTGTTCGGGTCTGCGTTCGAGCCCGAACTGACGCCAGCGCAGGTTCAGCTGCAACCGCTGCGAAAGGACATCCCGGACCAAGCAGTACTCCTGAATTGGAGCTTCGAGAGCAGCCGAAACGACTCGGACTACCTGGGGCTTGGACAAGCCGTCCGCGAACTGCTGGCTTCCGGGGTAATGGTCGAAGACAAGGACACCAAGCAGCTGCGACCGATTCAAGCCGGCGATGTCGGGGTGCTGTGCCGTTACAACGACCAAGTCGAGTTTGCCGTCACGTCGCTCACCCGCTGGGGAATCCCTTCAGCCAGCCCACGCTCCGGCCTGCTGGGGACTGCCGAGGCCACCTACGTGATGGCATGCCTGCGGCGCCTGAACGACCCGACCGACACGGTCGCGACGGCGCTGGTTCTCACCCTGGCCGAAGGTATGCCGGTCGAGACATGGCTTCAAGACCGGCTGCAGCACCTTGCCACCGCGGGAGCCAAATCCCATGAGTGGAAGACGACCGGCGACAACGCCCATCCGCTGCTGGCCCGATTGGAAGAGCTGCGTCCAACGCTCAACGCCTTGACTCCCCAGGAAGCCCTCCGACTTGCCGCTGCTGAGTCCCAGGTCGCGCGCCTGGTCGGCCAATGGTCGGCCTCTCCTCACGAGAGCCGCAATCGGCTGGCCAACGTCGAAGCGCTGGTCGAGTTCGGCAAGACTTTCGAGGACGAGTGCGTTGCCGCGAAGCGGCCGGCAACCGTCAGCGGCATGCTGCGCTGGCTGGACGAACTCGCCAGCGCAGAAGACGACAACCGGGCGACCTCGGCAGACAACTCGGTCACGGTCCTGACCTACCACGGTGCCAAGGGCCTGGAGTGGCCCGTCGTCGTGCTGACAAGCCTCGATGCGACGGCGCGCAGCTCACTCTGGGGCGTCCGCGCCAGGACAGTCGACGCCTTCGACCCACAGCAGCCGCTGGCCAACCGCTTCGTCCACTGCTGGCTGAAGACCTGGGGCAAGCGGTCCCAGCCCCAAGCGGCCCTGAATGCGGAAGGTAGCGACATTGGCAAAGCCATGCAGGCCGAAGCCCTGGCGGAGAACAGGCGCCTGCTCTACGTCGGCCTGACCCGCGCGCGCGACATGAACGTGGCCGTGTCCTTCGTTCGTTCGCGAGGACCTGGGCGTGCCTGGGTTGGCGAGATTCAAGGCGCAACCGAGCTGTTGTTCGGCGACTCGGGCGCCGTGGCGCTACCTTGCGGCCGGCAGCTCTCCCGCCTGACAAAGTCATGGAGCAAGGACGAATGCGCTGTCGAGCCACCGGCCAAAGCGCCCGAGACGTGCCACTGGTTCACCCCGCGGCCACGGATGCAAGGCGAACCCCTATGGCATCGTCCAAGCGCCGCCTCGGGCGGGGCCTTCAAGGTCGCTGAGACAGACGCCGTCGGTGTGCGGCTGAGCCTGGCGGGCAAGCCGGACATGGCGTCGCTGGGCACGGCGCTCCACCTGTGCATCGCGCGCGCCGGAGTGCTTGGCGGCGTTTCAGCCCCGGATGTCGAACGCATCTTGAAGACCTGGACCGTCGCTCACTGCGTGGACAAGGATGCTGTTTGCGCCCAGGTCGCTGCATTCCAGGCGTGGATTGGTGCTCGCTGGCCCGGTTGCCCGGTCCATGTCGAAGTTCCCGTGGAGGCCGATGGCCCGAACGGGACCCGCATCCGTGGCCGCATTGACTTGCTGGTCGAAGCGCACGACGGGTGGGTCCTCCTGGACCACAAGTCGAACCCCGGTGGGGCTGCCCGAGACGAGGACTTGGTGGCTGAGCATGGTCCTCAGCTCGAGTCCTACGGCCACGCCCTCCTAGCCGCGACCGGCAAGCCCGTGAGCCAGCGGTGGCTCTACCTGCCGGTGGCTGCACGAGCCGTTCGCTTGGCTTGACGGTCTCGTACAGAGCTACTTGCCATCCTGCCTTTGTGGACTGCAACCTACCTCTGATTTGACCAGCCTATGAGCAGTGACCGAACTGCGTTCTGGAGCATTCAGCCGGGAAGTCCCAATCCCAGGCAGCAGTTGAGCGAGCTCGTCCTGGCGTGGGGGAAGGACGTTCACACCGGAGAGGCACGGTACATCTTCGAGCTCGATGAAACGCATCGCGGCTCGAAATGCAACTGCGTCTGCTACTGCTGCGGCGAGCCGCTGACGGCCGTGAATGCCGCCAAAGCCGAGTGGAGGAAGCGACCGCACTTCAGGCACCCCGACGGCACTGACCGGCACTCCTGCCTCGTGTTGACAGCCCGCGCCGCGGCTCTCGAACTGCTAGAGATGCAGGACCGCGTAGTGCTCCCCGCTCGACGAGTGTCTGCCCAGGTTGTCGGGTTGAGCGGTGCCGCGTACTCCGCATGGATTTCTCAGCCGGCGGAGGCGGTGAACATACGGAGCTTCAAGCCACTTGACCAAGTACGCGCCCTGTTGACGCTCGAGGACGGCAGGACTGTCGTCGTTCAGCTCACGGGCTCCCTGTCTGAAGAACTCGACGGCGCCTTACATCCTGTCGTCCAGGTCGTGATGGACGACCCCACCCTGGCCGCGCTAGACCCCAACGAGCTCAAGGGGCGACTGCATCTCTTGGTGGAGGCCGGGAGTTGGCATGGGCAGCACTGGTCGGACGCCTCCCTGGCCGAGCAAGCGCATGCGCTCGCCACCGCAAAGGCTGTTGCCGCTCTTGACTGGCTTCCTGACGAAGCGTTGCAGGACCTTGGCCCAACAGCCGGCAGGGAGTCGTTGCTGCATTGGCTAACGAAGGACGTCCTCAGGCGAGAGGAGCGCCTGCGCGTACCGGAACTTGTTCTCCGAGAGCATCTCGGCGGCGCCGGCTCAAAGCTGCACCATGAAGTTGCTCGGCGCGACGAGAGCCTGCTTGAGCTCTCGAACGTCCGGCTGGAAGAGAAGGTCGGCCAGATTCGTCCCGACCTCATCGCGCAGTTTGTTGACCCCGTAGACGGCGCGCGGGGGACCTTGCTCATAGAGGTCACGGTCACTAACGCAATCACGGCCGAGCGACTTGACCGAATCCGCGCGGAAGGCTTCGCGGCTCTCGAAATCAATGTCGGGAGTCTCGGGGGAACGCTGTCCCGAGCCGAGTTCACAGCTTTGGTGGTTCATGAACTGGCCGCGAAGCGGTGGCTTGCCCATCCTTGGCTCGACGAAAAAGCGGCGACCAGAGCAGCGCAGCTGGAGCTAGAACTTCAGGCTGATGAGCAGGAATTGGCGCGGCTGCGGAGCGAGTACCTGGCGGCTGTGAAGAGTCTCGCTGCTCTTCGTGCAGAGGATGCCCAAACCCAAGAAGCCAGGCAACTCCAGGAGTCGACTTGCGAGCACATCGCACAGCTTGGGAAAGAGCTTGCGTTGTACGGCCTGGTTCAAGGAGATGACCCAGTCCTGTACGCGTGGCAAGGAAGCGTCCTCGACCGGCTGCTCTCGATTCAGGAGAACGCGGCCTGGGGGTATCGCGTAGAGACGCTGTGGCAGGTGTTGAACACAGCCCTTGTAGAGAAGGCAGAGGACAAGCTTTGTTGGCACACCCTCTACCTCATGGCGCTCAGGGCGTACAAGCCGACCTTGGAACCCCAGCACCGTGCGCGCGTCACCCAGTGGCGTGAGAAGGTTCGGCAAGACCTTGAAAGCTGCAGTCAGCGAGGTGTCGAGTCGGTGTACAAACGGAGCCGACGTTTCGACCCGCTCTTGGGTTTTCTATTCCCTGAGATGCGGGAGTTACTGGCTCGCCCTCTGCCTGGCGAAGGGACGGGCAGGCGTCCTGGTCGTGCACCCTCACAACCCCGAGACGTAAACCGGAGGCCAACGAACAGCAGTGCGCCGATGCACTGGAGCCGCGAGCCAGACTGGCTAAAGGGTGCAGAACTCGAGGACTGGAAGCGAAAGAATCCTGAGGCGGCAGTGGCTTGGGACGACTGGCTCAAGCGCAGAGCACGCTGATACCACCCGACTTTCGCAGCCCATGAAATGTGTCCTGGCCGGGGTAAAGTGACACAGCCAGGCGAGTTGAGGGGGAGCCGAGTCTTCGAGCCGGCTGCAAATGCAACGCAATAGTCTTGTGATGGCAAAGCACAATAGTCTTGCAATCGCAAAGCACAATAGTCTTGCAATCGTAGCGGGCTACGCTAGCCCGGATATTTCACGCATGTAGCC